>Ga0255338_1000257_pt1 | contig 210498 bp, 206 predicted proteins | sample MeOH1_35cm_T4_19_FD_203715 | JGI IMG/M metagenome (GOLD analysis project Ga0255338, IMG submission 203715) | Sandy soil microbial communities from University of British Columbia, Vancouver, Canada - MeOH1_35cm_T4_195 | ecosystem: Engineered > Artificial ecosystem > Sand microcosm >...
CAACACCTGCGTCGTGAACGGCCTCTACAACAAGCAGGACGCGACCTATCTGGTGCTCGACAACAAGTGGACGGCCATGACCGGCGCCCACGAGAACCCCAACTCCGGCCCGCAGCTGACCGGCCAGGCCAGCGGCGGCGTGTTCAACATCGAGCGCACGTTCAAGGGCCTGGGCGTCAAGCACGTCGAGAAGGCCAACCCGTACAACTTTCGCGACTTCCAGAAAAAACTTAAAAAGATCCAGGCCGATCCGGACCCGCAGCTGCGGGTGCTGATCTCGGAGGCCGAGTGCCAGTTGCAGCGCCAGCGCACGGTCAAGCCCATGCGCGCCAAGGCGATTGCCGAAGGCAAGCGCACGGAGGTCGAGCGCCTGGGCGTGGACGAGGAGGTCTGCGTCGGCGATCACTCGTGCATGCGCGTCAACGGCTGCCCGTCGCTGACGCTGGAGGAATCCCCCAACACGCTCAAGACCGCGCCGGTGGCGGCCATCGACACCACGTGTGTCGGCTGTGGCGTGTGCGGCGAAATCGCCCACGCCGCGCAACTGTGCCCGTCGTTTCACAAGGTGACCGTGGTGCGCAACGCCAGCCGCTTCGAGCGCTTCATGCAGAAACTCAGCCAGCGCCTGCTGCCGGCGCTGCGCGCCGCCTGATCCGGGAACTTCATACATGTCACGGCAAGACCGCGCCACGCGCATCCTCATCGGCACCGTCGGCGGTCAGGGCGGCGGTGTCCTTGCCGACTGGATGGTCAAGGGACTGATCAATGCCGGCTGGCAGGCGCAGAGCATCGGCCTGCTCGGCCTGTCGCAGCGGGCCGGATCGGTCATCTACTACGTCGAGGCGCGGCCTCCAACTCAGACCCAGAGACCACCGATCCTGTCCGCCTACGCCGTGCCGGGCGACGTCGACCTGCTGCTGAGCCAGGAATTCCTGGAACTGGGCCGGCTGCTGCAGGGTGGCTTCGCGCACCCGGACTGCACCATCATCGCCAATACCTATCGCTACTACGGCACGCTGGAAAAGACTCCGGCCGAAGGCGGCATCTACCCGTCCGGCGTCATACGCAAGGCCGCCGAGACGCTGTCCAGCGACAGTTATCTGTTCCACGCTCAGGAAGTGGTCGCGCAGGCCGGCCTGTCGCTGCTGTCAAGCAACGCCGTGTTGCTGGGCGCGGTGGTGGCGAGCAAGGTGTTCGACCTGCCGCCGGAACCGTTCCACGCGGCCATCGAGGAAGCCGAAGTCGGGGTTTCCGACAATCTGAAGGCCTTCGACCTTGGCTACCGCATGATGCGCGACGGCACCCTGCCGCGAGCCCTGTTCAAGGAAAGCGAGGTGCTGGACTGGCAGCAGCTGGCCGAGCAGCGCGAACAGGCCCTGCCGCCACATCGGCGCAGCGACTACCGCAGCCTGCTGGATCAGGCGCGCAGTGCCGTGCCGCCGCTGTCGCGCATTTTTGCCGAGGCCTGCTACCGCCTGCTGGACTTCCAGAATGCCGCCTACGTGCGCGACTACATCGCCCGCGTAAAGGAAATCCACACCGCCGAAACCGCGAAGTCAGGTTCTGATAGCTCTTCTGTGACAGCCTCTTATGCACAGCACCTGGCCAACTGGATGAGTTATGAAGACGCCCAGCGCGTGGCGCAACTGAAGCTGCGACCGGAACGCTTCGCCAAAATGCGCCAGGACCACAGCGTGCGCGGCGAGGATCCGTTCTGGGTCGACGACTTTCTGGCCCCGGACCCGCCGCAGATCTACGGCATGCTGCCGGCGCCCATCGGCCGCTGGATACGCGCCCGCGGCCGGCGCTGGCGAGCGGACTTCGACCACATTTCCATGCCCATGCGCGTGCGCATCAACCGGCCCTGGGGCTATTTGACGATGTCGCTGGTCGCGGCCATGCGCCACCTGCGCCGCCACTCCCTGCGCCACCACGAGGAACTGCTGCTGCTGCAACGCTGGCGCGACGCCGTGTTGCTGTGGCTGGGGCGCGATGCGGCGCTCGGCCGGCTGGCCGCCGACGCCGGCCGCGTGGTCAAGGGTTACGGCCGGGTGCGCGACAAGGCGCTCGACGACCTGTGGATGTTCATCGACCAGGGCCTGCCGCTGTTGCAGCAGTTGGCCGCCGCGGGCGGTGATGCCGCCGCTGTGGGTGACGAGGCCCTGAAACTGCTGGCGAGCGAAGCGGGCAAGGGCGCTGCCTGCCTGTACCTGCTGCGCGATCGCCTGGCGACTGCCCTGCCAACGTCAAGCGCAGCGGCTTAAGTCGGCAACGCGCCGTGCAAGTCACCTTGCGGCACGCCGGCCATACCGAGGTGAGCTTTCGTTGCCAGGCCGACGACACGGTGCTCGCCGCCGCCCGCCGTGCCGGCGTGACGCTGCATGTAGCCTGCGAACAGGGCGGCTGCGGCGCCTGCCGGGCGCGCGTCGTGGCAGGCACGGTGCACTATCCCCTGCCCGCCTCGTCGCGCTGGCTGGACGAAGGCTCCGGCAGCGAGGACTACACCCTGCTGTGCCGGGCGGTGCCGACCAGCCCGCTGGTGGTTGAAACCGCGCATCCGTGGCGACTGCGCGAAAGTGCACCACTGTCGCGCATCCTGGGCGGATAATCGAACGAACCCGACGGGGCGCCAGATCCCGAACACCCCACAGAGGAGCCAGACATGGCCGTCAGCCGATTCTCGTACGCGAGCATGAACGTCATGGATGTGGAGGCCGCCGTGCGGCACTACGTCAACGTAGTGGGCCTGCGTGAAACCGACCGCGACGCCGACGGACGCGTGTACCTGCAGGCCGCCGACACGCAGGATCACCACTGCGTGATCCTGAATCCGGCCCGGACGGCCGGGGTCGAGCACCTGGGCTTCAAGGTCAGCGATCCGGCCGATCTTGACGAAGCCGCCGCCGCCGTCACCGCTTATGGCCTGCCCGTGACCCGGGTACCGGCCGGCACCGTCAAGGGCCAGGGCGAGGGCGTGCGCTTTCCGCTGCCCTCCGGGCAACACATGGTGCTCTATTACCACGCCGACAAGGTGGGCTACCTCACCGGCATGGAAAACCCGAATCCGGTGTCCGCGCACAGCACGCCGGGCGGGCGGGTGACGCACCTTGATCACACCTTGATCTCGGCGCAAAGCCCGCAAGATGACGTTAAATTTCTGACGGAAGTTCTTGATTTTTCTTTGACCGAGAAGGTCGTCGACCCGGCTGGCAACACGCTCGCCGCTTTCCTCACCTGCGGCCACACCATGCACGACCTGGCCATCGGGCCCGGTCCGGACAACCACTTCCATCACATGGCGTTTGGCATGGACAGCCGCACTGAGGTCATCCACGGTGTCGATCTGCTCAAGGAAAAGGCCGTCCCGGCGCTCGAATACGGCATCACCCGCCACGGCATCGCGGGCGTGACCACCATCTACTTTCACGACCCGTCCGGCAACCGAAACGAGTTCTACAACGGCGCGTATCTGGCCCCCGGCGCGCCGGGCTGGGTGCCGCCCATCGTGTGGCAGGCCGAGCACTTTCCGCGCGGCGCGTTCTATTACGAGAACGCCGTGCCGGAGGCTTTTTTTGCGGAGGTCACCTGACCTGACGTTCGACAACACGCCACCACACGAGCCCCGCGGCGGCGGGCACAGGAGAAACCCGGCATGGCCCTGAAACACGGCGGCATCATTCGCATCGCCTACGTACGTCTGGCACTGAACGACTCGCGCCTGCGCCAGGCGCAGTTCTTTTACTGCGAATCCCTGGGCCTGGTCGAGACCTACCGCCAGCCGGACCGGCTGTACCTGCGCTGCTGGCACGAGGCGTTCCCCTACTCCCTGGTGCTGGACGAAGAGGCCGAAAACCGGCTGGTGGAAATCGGCTTTCAGGTTCGTGATTCGAAGGATCTAAAAAACCTGGAAAACAAGGTGATACAGGCGGGGGTCGAAGTGGCTCACCACCCAGCTGGCGCGCTGTCCGGCATGGGCGAGTCCATCACCTTCGCCGTCCCGGGCGGCCCCACGTTGCGCCTGTTCGCCGAACTGCCACAGATCGGCTACATGACCGGTTTCGACTCACCCGACTGGGTTACGCCGCGGCCGCTGCGCGGCACCCCGGCGCCGTTTTTCCTGAATCACGCCGGCATTACGGTGGCGGACCCAAAGGCGGCGGTGGATTTTCTGACCCAGGCGCTGGGCTTCGTGATCTCCGAGCGCATCGACAGCGACGACGGCCAGCGGTTGCTGTCGGCGCTGGTGTTTCGCATGCAAAAGGAAGCCGGCGGCCAGGAACTGGCCATCTTTCCCGGTCCGGCCGGGCGCCTGCACCACATCGCGTTCACCAAGGAAGACCCGAACGACATACTGATCGACGGCCAGTACCTGCGCGAAGCGGGCGTGAACATCGACATCTACGGCCCGACCCGCCAGTCCTACGGCAAGACGTTCTCGCTGCACTTCCATGACCCGTTCGGGGTGCGCCTGGAACTGTGCTCCGGCGGGCGCATCACCGAAGTGCACCCGGAATTCGAGGCCGTGCGCTGGACCGAATCGCAACTGGGCAAGGCCCTGTCGTATTTCGATCGGGATCTTCAGGCGGCATTCCTGCAGCCGTCGCTGTAAATCCCTGGCCGCCCGCGTCTACAGGCTCGCACGCCAACGTACAGCGCGGCAGTCCACGCTGCGTGGGCCTGCCGCGGCGCCGCGCGCCGAAATTGGCGGTGGCGAGTCGGTAGAATGCGCCGCGTCATGGACACCGACCTTAACCGTCTCGTATCTCGCGCCGAAGGACTGCTCGGCCGACTGGAAAGTCTGCTGCCGGCACAGCCTGCGGCCATCGACTGGCAGACGAGTCGTGCGGCACGCTGGCAGGTCTTGCCGGGCAACCGACGGACACTGGTGGCAATCGACCACCCGCAGGGAATGGATCTGGATGACCTGCAGGGCATCGACCGGGCCAAGACGGCGCTCGATCGCAACACGCGCCAGTTCCTGGCCGGCTTGCCGGCCAACGATGCGCTGCTGTGGGGCAGCCGCGGCACCGGCAAGTCCTCGCTGGTCAAGGCACTGCTGACCCGTCACGCGGCGGCGGGCCTGCGCCTGATCGAAGTCGACAAGGATCACCTGGTCGACCTGGCGGACATTGCAGCGGCGACTGTCGCCCTGCCCTACCGCTTCATCGTGTTCTGCGACGACCTGTCCTTCGGCAGCGACGAGCCGGCGTACAAGGCGCTCAAGGTGGCGCTGGACGGCTCGCTCAGCGGCGGGCGCGAAAACATCCTGATCTACGCCACCTCCAACCGCCGCCACCTGCTGCCGGAATATCAGGAAGAAAACGCGTTGACCCGCCACGTCGGCGAGGAAATCCATTTCTCCGAGGCGGTCGAGGAAAAAATCGCCCTGTCCGAGCGTTTTGGCCTGTGGCTGGCGTTTCATCCCTTCGATCAGGACCGGTACCTGGGTATCGTCCAGCACTGGTTGGCGCAGCTGGGCTGCCACGCCGGGCCCGCGCACTGGCGCGAGGAAGCCCTGCGCTGGGCGCTGGCCCGCGGCAGCCGCAGTGGACGCAGCGCGTATCAGTTCGCCCGCGATTACGCCGGCCGGCTGGCGCTGGGAGAGTCGTCATGACAACGGGGCTGCGCTTTACCAAGATGCACGGCCTGGGCAATGACTTCGTGGTCATCGACGCCGTACGTCAGGCGGTGGCGCTGACCACGGCGCAGATACGCGCCCTGGCCGACCGGCACTTTGGCGTCGGCTGCGACCAGGTGTTGCTTCTGGAGCCGCCGCGCCAGGATCAGGCCGATTTTACCTACCGCATCTTCAACGCCGACGGCGGCGAGGTGGAGCACTGCGGCAACGGTGCCCGCTGCGCCGCGCGTTTCGTGCACGATCAGGGCCTGAGTGCCAAAACGACACTGACCTTCGACACGCTGGGTGGTCCGGTCCGCCCGCGCCTGCTCGCGGATGGGCAAGTGGAAGTCGACATGGGCGTGCCGTGCTTCGAGCCGGCGCGCATTCCGTTCGAGGCGGCCGGCGAAGCGCTCGATTACCCGCTGCAGGTAGCCGGTCAGGCGCTGACCATCGCCGCACTGGCGATCGGCAATCCGCATGCGGTGCTGCGCGTGCCGGACGTGGCTGGCGCCCCGGTGGCGACGCTGGGACCGCTGATCGAGGCCCACCCCCGCTTTCCGCGCCACGTGAATGCCGGCTTCTTGCAGATACTCAGCCGCACCGAGGGCCGGCTGCGCGTCTACGAGCGCGGCGCCGGCGAGACGCTGGCCTGCGGCACGGGCGCCTGCGCGGCGTTCATCGCGGGCGTGCGCTGGGGGCTTTTCGAGGCCACAGCCCGTCTGCACCTGCCGGGCGGCACACTGTCGCTGGCCTGGGCCGGGCCGGGCGCGCCGGTTTACCTGACAGGTTCCGCCACCACCGTGTTCGAGGGCACGCTTGCCGCATGAAAAAACCGACCGCCAAACCCGCCGCCGACGCTGACCAGGTGGCCGCCTATCTGCTGCTGAATCCGGATTTTCTGGAAAGCCACCCGCAGGTGTTCGAGGCCCTGAACGTGCCGCACCCGACTGGCGGGGCGGTGTCGCTGGTGGAACGCCAGGTAGCCGCGCTGCGCGAGCGCAACCGGGCGCTGACGGCGCGCCTGGATGCGGTGATCGAAGCCGCACACCGGCACGACGGCCAGTATCGCAAGCTGCTGGACCTGGCAGCGGCGCTGGCCGCCTGCCGCGACGTGCCTGCCCTGCTGCAGGCGCTGGCCACGCACCTGAAACGCGATTTCGGCACCGATGTGCTGCGCGTGCTGGCGCGTGCGGCGCCTGCCGAGCGGACGCCGCTGCTGGTCAGCGCCTTCGACCCGGCCCCCTTTGCCGCGGACATCGACAGCAGCAAGGCGCGCTGCCTGCCTGACGCGGACCTGCCATCCGTGCGGCCATATCTGGATGCACAGGTGGCCTCGGCCGCCATCGTGCCGCTGGCGGCCGGCACTTCACCGGCCCTGCTGCTGCTGGGCGCGCACGACGCCGAGCGCTTCAGCCCGGAACTGGGCACCCTGCTGCTGGACCGCCTGGCGCGGCTGGTTGGCGCGTATTGGCATGGGCTGGTCGCCGGGTGAGCACGGCGCCGTCGGTCGATGATTTTCTGACCGCACTGGTCCAGCAGCGGCGGGCCAGCCCACACACGCTGGCCGCCTATGGGCGAGACCTGAAGCGCTGCGAACGGCTGCTGCCAGCGCTGGAGTGCAGCAGCCTGGCCACCCTGACGCCGGCCGTCGTAAGGCGGCTGGTGAGCATGCTGGCGCGCGAGGGCCTGGCCGGGCGCAGCATTGCCCGCCTGCTGGCGGCGCTGCGCGCGTATTACCGCCACCTGCTGGACGCCGGCTGCCTGCTGGCGGACCCCACGGCCGGCATCGCGGCGCCCAAAAGTCCGCGCCGCCTGCCGGCCACGCTGGACGCCGATCACCTGGCGCGGCTGCTCGAATTTGCCGGCGAGGATCCCCTCGCCCGCCGCGACCGGGCGCTGTTCGAGCTGCTGTACTCGTCCGGCCTGCGCCTGGCCGAGGTGATCGGACTGGACCGGGCAGACCTTGATCTGGCCGACGCCAGCGCGCGCGTCACCGGCAAGGGCAACAAGACACGCATCGTGCCGGTCGGCAGTCGGGCGCGGGCGGCACTCGCCGACTGGCTGACGCTGCGCGAAACGCTGGCCGGCGCTTGTCCGGCGCTGTTCATCAGCCGCCGCGGTGGGCGTTTGTCGCCGCGTACGGTCCAGCAGCGCCTGCGCCACTGGGCGGATCGCCAGGGTATAGACCGGCGTGTGTATCCGCACCTGCTGCGCCATTCCTGCGCCAGCCATCTGCTGGAATCGTCCGGCGACCTGCGCGCCGTGCAGGAACTGCTGGGTCACGCCAGCATCGCCACCACGCAGGTGTACACACACGTCGATTTTCAGTACCTGGCGCGGGTCTACGACGCGGCCCACCCGCGCGCGCGGCGCAAGGCCGACTGATTGCCGGCCGTGGGAGCGGCGCCCGCGCCGCGAACCTCAAGACAGGCCAGTCTGAAGACAGGCCAGAAAATCCAACCCCAGGGCGCGCCTCTCACCCTCAGGACATCCGGCGCTGATCGGCGGTCACTTCCTGGCCAGCGTAAGCGGTCAATGCCGTGCAGTCGGCGATGCGCACCAGACGACCGTCAACCTGCACCAGCCCATCGCGCTGCAATTTGCTGAAGGCGCGGCTTACGGTCTCGGCCGCCAGGCGCAGGTAGGCCGCGATGTCCTGACGCGACATGGGCAGGTTGAACTCGCTGGCCGAGAAGCCGCGATGCGCAAAGCGCTGTGAGAAATCCAGCAGCAACAGCGCCAGGCGCCGCTCCGGCGAATGGTCACCCAGGATCAGCAACTGCTGTTCCTTGCCGGCGATTTCCTGGCTCATCAGGCGCATCAGCTGGTGTTGCAGTGCCGGCACGCGGGCCGCCGCGTGTTCCAGCAGGTCGAACGGCACCTCGCACACGCTGGACAATTCCAGCACCTGCGCCGTCACCCGATGGCGATGCTCGACCATGCCGTCCAGGCCGATCACTTCGCCCGGCAGGTGAAAGCCGATGATCTGCTCGCCACCGTCCGGCCCCAGGGTGTAGGTCTTGATGGCTCCGCTGCGCGGCACGTAGATGGCGCGAAACGGCTCGTCGGCACGAAACAGCGTCTTGCCGCGAGGGTGCGGGCGCGAGCGGGACACGATGCGCTCCAGCTCGGCGACGTCCGTATCGCTCATCCCGCGTGGCAAACAAAGGTCGTGCAGGCTGCAGGTGCTGCAGGCGGCCTTGAGGCCGCCCAGGGTGACCACGTTCGTCGTCGGGGAGTCGATTGCCATTGACGCCTGTGGGGTAAGCGAAAATCGGTGCAAAACCTAACACAAACGCCATGCATGGGCGTTTACGGGGTCCGGTGCCTCAGGTCAGAAAGCGGCCCACGCCTTCGAGCATCATGTTCACCGCGATCAGGTTCAGCAACAGCCCGGTCAGTTTTTCCATGGCGTTGACGCCGCGCGGACCCAGCCACAGCGCAATCCGCCGGCCAGGCAGGAAGGTGGCCAGCGTAATCAGCAACGCGCCCAGCAGAGCCACGGCCAGCTGCCACAGCGGCACCTGTTGCTGCGTGCGCAGCAGGATTACGGTGGCGATGGCCGCCGGCCCGGCGACGGCCGGCACGGCGATCGGCACCAGCAGCGGGTCGGCGGCATAGCCATCGTTGAAGGCGCCCTGCGGGCCGCCGTAGATCATGCGCAGCGACAACAGGAACAGGATCACGCCACCGCCGATGTGCAGCGCCGGCTCGGTGATGCCAAACGTGTGCAGCAGGCCGGCACCGCCCCAGCCGAGCGCCAGCAGCACGCCAAAGGCGAACAGCGATTCGCGCAGCACTGCCCGCCGGTAGCCGGCGGCGTCCAGCCGACCCAGCGCCGCCAATACCAGCGGCAGGTTGCCGAACGGATCGGTGACCAGCACCAGCAGCAGCACCTGTTCCGGCAAGCTCATGGCTCGTCGATCGATTGGGCGGCCCAATGCGCAGCGGGATCCTGCCGGTAGAACAAGGCCAGCTGCGCGTAGACCGCCGGATAGCCGCCCCGCAGGCTGGGCGGGTCGTCGAAGAACAGCTCGCTGGCAACAGCGAAGAACTCCGCCGGGGACTGGGCGGCGTAGGGGTCCAGCACCGTCCGCAGCCGGCGCAGTGCACGCCGCCCGAGGTGCCGGTAGGCGTCGGAAAACGCGGCTGTCCAGGCGGCCGGGTCCATGCCCGGGTGCAGGGGTGGATGGCCATTGCTGTCGCCATCGACCTGGTCGAGCTTGTGGGCGCACTCGTGGACGACCACATTGTGGCCCGCCCCCTGACCGCCAGCCGCCACATCGGCCAGGGACAGGATCAGTGGCCCGGCGGCCCAGGACTCGCCGCTGCGCCAGTCGTCGACCTGGTGCACCACGCCGGCCTCGTCCACCTCCTCGAAACGGCTGCGAAATTCGTCCGGATACAGCACCACGGCGTGCCAGCCGGCGTACCAGTCCAGGCCCAGATTGAGCACCGGCAAGGCCGCCTGCAGGGCGATGGCGAGCGCCTGCGGGCGGTCGATGGCGGCGTCGGCAACCGGCTCCAGCACCTTGTCGGCCAGCAAGTCGAGCGCCAGCCGTTGCAGGCGTTCCCGGTCAGCCTGCGGCCAGTGGGCCAGTACCGGCACGCGGGCGAAGGCTGCTGGCCAGTCGTCCACCGCCTGCGGCGCCCGTGCCATGCGGCGCCGTTGCAGCCAATCGCGCCAGCGCGCGAGCATGCGCGCGCTCCGGTGCCTACCCGGCCAGCGCGGCCAGTTTGGCGGCGAGCTGCGCGTCGCTGTCGTGGCCGGCCTCGCCCCAGAACACGCTCAGCTCGCGCTTGCCGACGGCCGGATCGGTGACGCAGACCAGCATCACGCGCGCCAGATCGGCGCGGGCAATCTGGTAGCGCATCTCCAGCGGCCGGTCAGCGCCGGTGATGGTCAGCGTGTGGGCGCCGCCGGGTTTATCGTTCAGGATGCCGGCGCGCGCGATGGTCCAGTCAAGACCGCTTTTCTTCAGGTACTCGCCCTTGTCGATCGAGTGATCGCGCAGGCCCGATTTGACCCGGTTCAGTATCTTCATGGCGGTGGATGGCTGTGTCAGGCCAATGGTCGACAGCAGCACCAGCCGGCCCTTGAAGCCGCGCTGCCGGCACGCCTCCACGGTGTTGACCAGACCGCCGTACATCACGGCGCGGATCTTTTCGCGGCTGGCGAACATGCCTCGGCCGGCAATGCCGCCGGTGATGTCCACCGTGTACACGATGCCGGCCCAGTCCGGATCGATGGCCTGGGCGAGCGTCTCGGGACGCGTGACGTCGCCGTATACCAGCGTCGCCTTGTCGCCGAACAGGCCGCGCGCCTTCTCCACGCTGCGCACCACTGCCGCCGCCGGTCGGCCGGCGCCGATCAGCTGCTGCATGGCAGCCAGTCCGGTGCCGCGCGTGGCGCCGATCACGGCAATCGTGTCGCTCATGTCCGTCTCCCCTGTGCGTGTGCCTGCGGCCGATTCTAACCGCCGCCCCGGCGCTGGCCAGCGCAGCGCGGCCGCCTTGATACCGGTCAAGAGGTCGCGGGCGCGCGCTTCCAATATGCGCAGCGTACGCACCCAGCAGTGCCTACGTGCCGTCGCCCGGCCCGGATCGCGCCGGGCGACATCCCCACACCAAGGAGGGTTTCGCGTGAAAGACGTCAGCAAGTTGATCCTGGAAGACGGCGCGGTGCAGGACCGCCGCATTTACTGGGACCAGGACATCTACGAGCAGGAGATGGAGCAGATTTTCGCCCGCGCCTGGCAATTCCTGGCCCACGAGGGGCAGATTCCGAATGCCGGCGACTTCCTGACCACGCGCATGGGCGAGGACAACGTGATCGTTGCCCGTCAGGCGGACGGCTCGATCCGCGCCTTCATCAACTCCTGCCCGCACCGCGGCAACGTGGTCTGCCACGCCGATACCGGCAACGCCAAGGCCTTCACCTGTGCCTACCACGGCTGGGCCTTCGGCCTGGACGGCGCCCTGGCCACCGTGCCGCTGGAGCACGACGCCTATTACGACGCCATCGAGCGCCCGCGCTACGCCATGCACCCAGTGGCCAAGGTCGACAGCTACAAGGGTCTGGTGTTCGGCACTTTCGACGCCAAGGCGCCGTCGCTGCGCGACTACCTGGGCGACATGGCCTGGTACATGGACACGTTCCTGGATGTGCCGGGTGGCATCGAGCTGCTCGGCCCGCCGATGAAATCCATCCTGAACTGCAACTGGAAGGTGCCGGTCGAGAACTTCATCGCCGACGGCTATCACGTCGGCTGGGCCCACGCGGCGGCGCTCAAGGCCATTGAGTCCCCGCTGTCACCGCTGGTCGGCAACCAGGCCTACGACGTCAACACCGGCCTGCAGGTTGCCACCCGCGGCGGGCATGGCTTTGGCGTGATCTGGGACGCGGCGGCGGCCATCCATCCGGAAGGCGGCGCCTTTCGCGAATGGCTCGAACAGCGCACGCCGATCATGCGCGAGCGGCTGGGCGAGTGGCGCTCGCGCTTCTACAACGGCCACTGGGATGCCAGCATTTTCCCCAACTGCTCGTTCCTGTACGGCACCAACACCTGGAAGCTGTGGCTGCCGATGGGCCCGCACAACATCGAGGTGTGGACCTGGACCCTGGTCGAGAAGCAGATGCCGGAGCAACTGAAGCAGATGATGGTCGCCACCAACATGATGACCTTCGGCACCGCGGGCATGCTCGAAACCGACGACGGCGAGAACATGGAGCAGTGCACCGGCAGCAACCGTGGCTGGGTGACCCGGCGCGGCAAGCTGTACTCGGGCATGGGCCAGGTGCGCGAGGGCGTGCACCCGGAGCTGCCCGGCATTATCGGCAAGGGCATCGTGTGCGAGACCTCCAACCGCGGCTTCTACCGCCGCTGGGCCGAGCTGATGAGCGGTCGCAGCTGGGAAGAAGTCGCCCGCGAACCGCGCTCCGCCCCCAACCGCGAGGTGGCCTGACATGAATGCACCGACGATCAACCCCACCTCCGCCAACACCCGCTACGTGGACCGCGACACCCTGTTCGAGGTCGAGCGCTTCCTGATCCGGGAAGCGCGCATGCTCGACGAGGAGCGCTTTCGCGAGTGGTGGCAAACGCAGCTGACCGAGGACATCCACTACGTGCTGCCGGTGCGCGAGATCCGCATGCGCGCCAACAGGCAGCCGATCGGCAGCAACCCCGGCGCGTTCGTCTTCAATGACAACTACCAGATGCTCGACATGCGCATCCGGCGCCTGGAGACCGGTCTGGTGTGGATGGAAGACCCGCAGAACTACATCCGCCGTTTCATCAGCAACGTCGACGCGGCCTGGGCAGCCGTGGACGGCGAAGTGGACGCCTGGTCCAACTTCATCGTCTATCGCAACCGCCGCCAGCGCGACGAAACCGTTGTGTGGGGCACCAAGCAGTGCCGTCTGCGCAAGGTGGACGGCCAGTGGAAACTGGCCGGGCGCACCATTCTGGTCGACCAGCGCGTGGTGCTGGACAAGAACCTGTATTTCTTTTTGTGAACGTGCCCCGCCCGCTGCCGTTAACCGGCGGCGGGCGGGTGACCTGACCCGCATAAACACCGGCACCGCAGCCCGCGCAGCGTGCCAGGCCGCATCTGAGCCCCTTCGAGACCTGCAAAGTACCGCTTGGCGATACCCGTCGGCGCGTCGAACATCAACCCGCGCGGTGTGGAGGGCCGGGCAGGATCAGCCACTTGTTCGTACCGAAAGCGCCCTCCTGGACTCGCCGTAGCCGGCCGGGTGCCGGAGGCCGGTTCTGTGGCCTCGGCGGCGTCTTGACGCAAAACTCACGGGTGCCCCGGCAGACTTCATGCGCGTTTTGCGAGCCCCGGTTCCCGATACCGTCAGCGTTAGCCCGGTCCACCGGCAGCAATTTTTTGCGGCCGCCGAACTTGGCACGTGGCGCGTTGTCGGAGTAGCGCCAGATCGACGTTCTGGTGCCGGTCGGCGCCGATTGCCAGGCCCTGGTCACTGGCTGCGCTGGCCGCCCTGTGGCAGGCGCCGACCTTGCCGTCAAGGCCGGATTTGCGGCAATTACACAATTCCCCGGAGAACCCGTGATGCATGACCCCCGCCACACCGCGCTTGGTCGGCGTGCGTTTGGGCTGTTCGGGCGGCGTATCCGGTTCATGCCGCGCTATCCGCCGTTGCTGGCGGTGCATCTGCCGCTGCTGCGCGAGATCTCGCTGGTGCTGCTGGCGCTGTGGTTCTGGGCCAGGGCTGGCGCGGCGGTGCGCCGCAGCAGCGGGCGCTCGCTGCCGGCACAGCTCGTGGACCTGCTGTGGCTGGGCCTGCGCGAGCGGATCGATCCGATCAGCTACTACCTCTATGGTCTGTATCTGCCACAGCGCCGGGCTGAAACGGCCGAATACCTGACCCGCTATCACACCAAGAATGGCGTGCTGCAGGCACTGAACCACCTGCGCCGGGCGCCGTACCCGCAGCGCACCGAACTGACTGACAAGCTGCGTTTCGCCGGCTGGTGCGAGCGCCTTGGCGTGCGTTCGCCACGGGTGCTGATGGCCACCGATCCCGACCAGGCAATCGAGGCCGTCGAGGCGGCCAGCCTGGATACGGATCTGTTCGTGAAACTGCGCTACGGCAAGGGCGCCAAAAACACGCGTCTTTACCGACGGGTAGCGCCGCTGCGTTACCGCGCGCCGGACGGCACCACGCTGTCGCTGGCGCAGGTGCGGGAAACCCTGCGTGTGCCGGGCCGCAAGCGGGTGCTGATCGTGCAGCAACGGCTGCTGAACCACCCGGCACTGGCGGACCTGGCCGGCGAGTCGCTGCTGGTGGTGCGCGTCATGACTTGCCTGGATGCCCACGGCCGGCCGCGGATCACCGACGCCATGCTGCGTGTGCTGGCCAAGCTGGAACCCGGCTGGCAGCGTCGCAAGGATGACGAATGGGTGGCGGCGGTCGATGTCGGCACCGGCGAGCTTGGCCGGCTCACCGGCGACATGCCGGAAACCTGCACCGTGTGGCACGACACCCATCCGGTGACCGGCGCCGCGGTGCGCGGCCGGGTGCTGCCGCACTGGCCGGCCGTGTGCGCCCTGGCGCTGACAGCGCACCGGGGCTTTTGCGACCGCGTCGTCGTTGGCTGGGACATCGCCATCACGCCCGACGGGCCGCAGATCGTGGAGGGCAATCCGAACCCGGACGTGCTGCTCATCCAGCGCGTGCACGGCGCGCCGATTGGCCGGCGCCCGCTGGGGGAATTGCTGCATGCGCATTTCGATTGCCTGGATGTGGCCACGCCGGCCGGCTACGAACCGCTGCCCCTGCCGCCCCGCCGCCTGCAGGCGGCGGCTTTGGCGGGCCTGCTGATGGCAGTGGCGGTGCACCTGCACATGCCGGCTGTCGGCGGTAGCGACGCCAGCGCTGGATACCCTGGCGACGCGCACACGGCATGGGTCGAGCCGACCACGGGGGGCGCGGCCCTGCAGGGCGAGTTCGACGCCGACCAGATCGTCGACGCCGTGGTCAGCTCGCTGCAACCTCCCCTGCCGGCCATCTTCGCCGGTCAGGACACCGCGATCCCCGGCGATCTGTCGCTGGCGCAGGCAGTGGCCGCCGCCGAGCGCTATACCGGAGCGACCGCTGTGGATGCCGAGGAACGGGAAGATGACCCGACCCATTACGAGGTGGAACTGGTCAACGCCGGTGGCCTGCTGGTGGCGCTGGTGGACCGCCACGGCAGCGGCGTAACCAGCGTGGTCTATTAGCCCGCCCTGCGCCACCTTCCCCACCTGAACCAAGCCCTCGTCCCTGCGGAAAATGCCCATGCCCCCTGCTGACCAACACAGCCGCTTTCGCCAACGCTATCGGCTGCTGCTGCCGCTGGGCCTGACCGCGCTGGCGGGTTTTGCGCTGCTGCGCACGGTGCTGCTGGTGCGCAGCTGGAGCGACGTCGATCTTGGCGTCGGCACGCTGCTGCGCCTGTATGGCACCGGCCTGCTATACGACCTGGCCTTTCTGGCCTACGCGGCGGTGCCGCTGGTGCTGTACCTGATGCTGGTGCCGCAGCGGCTGTATCGCGGCCGCCTGCAGCGACCGTTCGCGTATGCGCTGTGTTATGCGCTGCTGTTCGGCCTGGTGTTCGTGCTGGCCGCGGAGTGGGTGTTCTGGGGCGAGTTTGGCGCCCGCTTCAACTTCATCGCCGTCGACTACCTGGTCTACAGCGACGAGGTGCTGGGCAACATCCGCGAGTCGTATCCGATCGGCGCCCTGCTGGGCGGCCTCGGACTGCTGGCGCTGGCGCTGCTGTGGGCGCTGCGCCGGCCAATCGGGCGCGCGCTGGATGGCGACAGCCCATTCAGGTCGCGCTTGCTCGCCGGTGGCGGCCTGTTGGTGCTGCCGGTGGTGGCTTACCTGGCGCTCGGTCAGCGGCCGGGACAGGCCTTCGACAACCAGTACCTGAACGAACTTTCCGAAAACGGCCCGTATCAGTTCTTTCACGCCTTTCGCGATGCCGAGCTGAACTACGCCCAGTTCTACATCCAGCATGACGACGCCGCCGTGGCGGCCCAGTTGCGGCGCGAGGTACAGCAACCGAACCAGACCTTCCTGACCCCGTCCGGGTATGACCTGACCCGCCACGTCGACAACACCGACCGCGGCCCCGAACAGCGCCTGAACGTGATGATGATCGTGGTCGAGAGCCTGTCGGCCAAGTACCTGGGCGTGTACGGCATGACCGATGCCGACACCGCCGGCCTGACGCCGAACCTGGACCGCCTGTCCGGCCAGAGCCTGTGGCTGAGCAACCTGTACGCCACCGGCACGCGCACCGTGCGGGGCCTGGAATCGCTCACCCTGTCGGTGCCACCGACACCGGGCGAGTCGATCGTCAAGCGCCCCGACAACGGTGGCCTGTTCTCGCTGGGGCAGCTGTTCGCCGCCCGTGGCTACGACAGCACCTTCCTGTACGGTGGCTTCGGCTACTTCGACAACATGAACGATTTCTTCGGCAAGAACGGCTTTCGCATCGTCGACCGGGCCGCCATGACACCGCCCGAAATCGCCTTCGCCAACGTCTGGGGCGTGGCCGACGAGAGCCTGTACGGCCGGGCCATGCGCGAGGCAGACGGCGATTTTGCCCACGGCCAGCCGTTCTTCCAGCTGGTGATGACCACGTCCAACCACCGGCCGTACAGCTACCCGGACGGGCGCGTCGACATTGCGTCCAAATCCGGCCGCGAGGGAGCGGTCAAGTACACCGACTGGGCGATCGGCGACCTGCTGGAAAAGGCTCGCCAGAAGCCGTGGTTCAAGGACACGCTGTTCGTGATCGTCGCCGACCACTGCGCCGGCAGCGACGGGCGCACCGCATTGCCGGTGGACCGCTACCACATCCCACTGTTCGTCTACTCGCCGGCGCATATTCAGCCGCAGCGCAACGAACGCCTGGTCGGGCAGATCGACGTCGCCCCGACCCTGCTGGGCCTGCTGCACTGGAGCTACGACAGCCGCTTCTTCGGCAAGGACATCCTGCGCATGGGCGACACCGACGAACGCGCCCTGCTGAGCAACTACCAGCACCTGGGCCTGCTGGACCGCCAGCGGCTGGTGGTGCTGTCGCCGGGCAACAAGGCGAGCGTGCTGGAGCCGGCCGACAGCAGACTGGCCCGCCCGGTGGCCGCCGACAGCGCGCTGCTGGAGCCAGCGCTGGGCCTCTACCAGGGCGCCGCGCGGGTGTATCGCCAGCACCTTGGCCTGTGGCCAGCGCGGCAGGCCACCGCAACGGCCCAGATGGGCAGGCCGCGATGATGGGCACCCGCCACGGGACGTGCGTGGCGTTTCCGGCGCAGCCACGCCGCACGGGCTAGCGGGCTATGTCTGCGCACGGGGTTACCGCCCGCTCTCCCGTCGACAGACGGCGCCGGTCCAACGCGAAGCGACTTGCCCGGCGCATCGGTCGTTACCTGGCGCTCTTGGCGGCATTGGGGCTGGTCGGCAGCGCCTATTACGGCGCCCGCTGGCCACTGCAGCTGCGCAGCGGCTGGAAGATCACCGAAAAGGTGCGCCTGTCGAGGCCCGACAGCCTGGCCCTGACGGCCGACGGAACCCTGCGCTACGTGACGCTCGAGACCATCCCCGGGCTACTGGTGGAACTGACGCCCGACGGTCCCAAAACCGTGTTTGGCGATTTTGGCAAAGCCAACGGACTGCTGGCGGCGGACAACATGCTGATCGTCAGCGAGTCCACCCCCAACGGCCGGGTGATGGCCTACAACCCGGCAACGGCACGCCTGCGCGTGCTGGCCCGCATGGATAACCCGGAAACCGTGCTGCGTCGCCCCGACGGCAGCCTGGTGGTAGCACAGAACGTACCGAAGGGCCGGCTGTGGGTGCTGCGCGAGGGCGCAGAACCGGCGGTGCTGGTGGACGGTCTGGACCGTCCGGAAGGCCTGTGCAACCTGCCCGATGGTCGCATCGGCATCGGTGAGGGCGGCAGCGGGCGCATTCTGGCCTACGGCCCGGCCGGCATCGCGGTGCTGGCTGAAGACCTCGACGGCATCGATCAGCTGGCCTGCGGCGCCGATGGCAGCCTGTGGGCCGTCCTGAGCCAGGTGCGCAGCGGCCGGCTGGTGCGCATCGCGGACGGCAAGCAGCGCACGATCGCCCGCCATCTGCGCCAGCCGCGCGGCATCGCACTGCTGCCCGATGGCAGCCTGTACCTGGCCGAAGCGCGCGCCAACCGGGTGCTGCGGCTGGCCCCGCAGTAAGCCGGCCATGTTCTATGCCTGCACCGCGTCGCTGCTGCTGATCATCAGCTGCGTGCTGTTTCATTACGAGGCGCTGCGTCTGATCGGCGGCACGGCGGCCAGCGTGACCCAGCACCGGCGGGCGGTTCTGGTGGTCATCTTCGGCGTCGTGGCCGCGCATCTGGTGGAGATACTGGTTTACGCGCTGGCCATGTATCTGGGCCACCGCCTCGGCCTGGGTGCCCTGGTCGGCGAGGCCAGGCCGCGACCGGCGCAGTATTTCTATCTGTCGGCCGAGACCTTCACCACGCTGGGCCTGGGCGACATCTACCCGACCGGCGATCTGCGCCTGATTGCCAGCATCGAGCCCCTGATCGGCATGCTGCTGATCGGCTGGTCGGGGTCGTACACGTACCTGGCCGTCCAGCGCTACTGGATCGATCTGCAATCGCCGGGCGGTCCTGAGTCGGATCGCAAGCGCCGTCTACACTCCCTGCGCCGACGCTGAGCGGCACAATAGCCACCGGAGAAACCCCTATGTCCGTGGACCCCGAACGCCTGACCCGTCGCCTGCTGGGCGAGCAATGGCAGCGCCTGACCAACCAGGAGCGTGATGTGGTGCTGCGCATCGTGCGGCGCGTGCGCAACCCGGAACAGGAATTTCAGGACAGCCGGACGCTGGGTGAACGGGCGGCCGACGCCATCGCCGCGTTTGGCGGTTCGTGGCCGTTCATACTGCTGTTCCTGGGCGTGCTGGCGACCTGGACGCTGATCAACACGGAAATCCTCGGGCCGCTGCGTGCCTTCGACCCCTACCCGTTCATCTTTCTGAACCTGTTGCTGTCCATGCTGGCCGCCATCCAGGCGCCGATCATCATGATGTCGCAGAATCGCGCGGCCGATCGTGACCGGCTGGCAGCCGAGGTCGATCACGAGGTCAATGTGCGGGCGGAGCTGTCGGTGCGCGAAATCGACCGGCGCCTGCACCGCATCGAGCGCCACCTGGGCACGCTGCCCACTGCCGAAGCCGTGCCCGCGCCCGATCTTGGGCAGGCATCCACGTGAACTCGCCCTTGCAACGTCCTGACGCAATAAGCCCCGTACCCCTCGTCGCCAAGCCGGCTCCCACGCACGTGCGGCGCGTATTGCATGTGCTGCGCGCGGTCTGGCCGCCGCTGGTGCTGACGCTGGTCGGGTACCTCGGCTGGCGCGACCTGCGCGGGCTCGACCTGCACGCCCTGCACGCCATCACGCGCAGCCTGAGCAACCTGGACCTGCTGGGCCTGCAACTGGTGGCGCTGGTGCCGGTGCTGGCCATGTGCGGCTACGACCTGCTGCTGCGCCGCTGGCTGCAGATTCGTCTGTCCGCCTGGCAGGTGCTGCGCTACGCCTGGCCGGCCTGCACCCTGGCCAACCTGGTCGGGCTGTCGGGCATGACCGGCAGCGGCGTGCGTTATCTGGCCCTGTCGCGCGAGGGGGTCAACGGTCGCACCATCGCCATTTACGCCGGCCTGCAACTGCTGGCGATACCGCTGGGACTGGGCCTGCTGTGCGCCGCAGCGCTGGCGGTCTCGCCCCATCTTGCGATCGCCCTGCCGTTGCCCCGCGGTGTGCCACAGCTGCTGCTGGCCGGCTTCGCGGCGTACGTGCCGGCCTTCTTCCTGCTCACCGGCAGCGGCGCCCTGCACCGGCGCTTTTTTCACGAACTGCCGCCGCTGACCTTCGGTCTGCGCCTGAAGCTGACCATCGCCTCGTTCGGAGAATGGGGCCTCGCGCTGGCGGTGCTGGGCGTGGCGCTGGCGCTGGCCGGCGTGCGGCCCGAACCCCAGCAACTGCTGCTCGCCTTCGCGCTGGCCGCCACCGCCGGTATTGCCAGTCAGGTTCCGGGCGGCCTTGGCGTGCTGGACGGCACCTTGTTGGTGATCCTGCGCGGTCTGGGGCATCCGCCGGAGGGCGTGCTGGCCGGCATCCTGCTGTTTCGGCTGTGCTACTACGTGGTGCCGGCGCTGCTCGGGCTGGGTCTGGGCGCGCGTCTGTTCGTGCCCGACGAGAACCTGTTCGTGCGCATGCTGCGCCGGGCCGAGGCACACCCGCTGCTGGGCGTGCTGCGCCTGCCGGTCGAGCTGGTCGGCGCCATCGGCGTGCGCCTGCTCGGGTATCTGACGTTCCTGGCCGGCGTGGTGCTGCTGGTGTCGGCCGCCTATCCGACACTGGCCGAGCGCGGCGCGCTGCTGCGCAGCTACCTGCCACACACGGTGGTGGAAGGCTCGCACCTGCTGTCGGTGGTGGCCGGCGTGGTGCTGCTGGGCCTGTCGCGGGGCATCGCCGGGCAGGTGCGGCGCGCCTATCAGCTGACGCTGTACATACTGCTGGCGGGCGCACTGCTGAGCCTGGTCAAGGGGCTCGATTACGAGGAGGCCAGCTTCCTGCTGGCGCTTGCCGCGCTGCTGCGCGCCCGCAGCGACTACTTCGAACGCCTCGCCTACCCGCTGCTGAGCCGTCGCAACCTGCTGTGGCTGCTGGCACTGCTGGGGGCCATCGGCGGGTACGCCTGGCTGGGCGCCGCGCTGTACGGCAACGAGGCCTGGGCGGCCAGCCTGCTGCACGTTGCGCCCGGCGCGCACGCGCCGCGCTTTGCGCGCAGCCTGCTGGCGGTGGTGGTGACCAGCGCCGGCATGCTCGGCTGGCTGGCGTTTGCCATGCCACGGCCCCGCCCGGTGCTGCCGGATAGCGCGGCCCTGGACGAGGCGCGGGCGTTTTACGTTCAACACGGCGGACATGAGTTCGCGCACCTGACCCTGCTGGGCGACAAGTACCTGTTCTACACCCCGGCGCGGGACGCGCTGATCGCCTACGGCTGCATCCGCAATCGCCTGGTGGCGCTGGGCGACCCGGTGGGCGCACCGGCGGCGCTGGAGGGCGCCATCCTGGCATTTCGGCAGCACGCCGACCGCTACGGCTGCGTACCGGTGTTCTACGAGGTCAGCGAAACGAACCTGCACCTGTATCACGACCACGGCTTCGGCTTGTTCAAGCTGGGCGAGCAGGCATTGATGCCGCTGCAGGAGTTCACGCTGCGCGGCAAGAAACGCGACGACCTGCGCTCGGCCGTCAATCGCGCCACGCGCGAGGGGCTCGAATTCGCCGTGCTGGACCATCCCCTGCCGGAGGCCATCTGGACCGAACTGCGAACAATCTCGGATCAGTGGCTGGGCGACAAAACCGCGGAGAAAGGTTTCTCACTGGGGCGCTTCGATCGGCCTTACCTGAGCCGGGCACCGATAGCCGTGGTGCGCCGGGGCGAGACCATCGTCGCCTTCGCCAGTCTGATGCCGGACTACCGCCAGAACCAGGAAATGAGTGTCGACCTCATGCGCCATGCTGCGGATGCGCCGCACGGCTGCATGGATTTCCTGTTCGTGCGCCTGCTGGAATATACCCGCGACGCCGGCTACGTCTGGTTCAACCTGGGTATGGCGCCGCTGGCGGGCGTGGGCCAGAACGAATTCGCCCGCCGTGCCGAGCGCCTGGCGCGCCTCGCCTACGAGTACGGCAACCGCTTCTACAACTACAAGGGCCTGCGCAGCTACAAGGAAAAATTCGATCCGCTCTGGCGCGGCAGCTATCTGGCCTATCCGTACCAGATGGCGCCCCGCTTCCTGCTGCTGGACGTGGCGGCGTTGATTGCCGGCGGCTACCGGAACCTGTTCACCGGTGGTTGATGACCCGAACAAGAAAATGCATCAAATGAACCGGGCTGGCGGCCGGGGCTTGCAATCGATGAATCTGCTTCACCCGGGCGCGCCGTTTTCGCGGGCCTGGCCGCCATGCGCGCGCCCGGCTGACCGTCGCCTGCCGGGCGTGTTGCTGCTGCTGCTACTGCTGCTGGGCCAGGCCGCCTGCTCGGCCAGACTGCCGGCACCGGTCGACCTGAAAAGCGACGACTGGGGCGCGTACCGGGTACAACCGCCGGCCGGGGCGGTCACCCGCCTCGCGTTCGTCTTCGGTGCGGCCAGGGACGCCGATCTGGACGCCACCGTGCAGGCACTGGCGCAGCACGGCGCACTGGTGGCGCGCATCGATGTCGACCGCTTTGCCGCCAACGTACTGGACCGCCACGAGCGGTGCCTGGACCTGGCCGGCATCGTCAACTGGCATGCCGATTACCTGGGAAGACGCTTCGCGCTGGCCAATCTTGATCCGCCGCTGCTGGTCGGCCACGGCGTCGGCGCCGGCTGGGTATACGCCCTGGCCGCGCAGGCACCGCCGCTGACCTTCGCCGGCGCCGTGACGGATACGCCAGCAACGCGCCTGGCGCTGCGCAAACCGCTGTGTCAGGTGTCGGGCCGGCCGGACCGCGTCGGCACGGTCGGTCTGCAGGCGGTTTCGATCACGCTGCCCTGGCGCGTCGTTGGCGACACGTCGGGCTCCACGCTGCTGCCGGCGGTGGCGGCAAAGAGCCCAGGGCAGGTGCAAATGCTCGGGGGTCGTCCCCTGGTGGGTGTCGTCACCGACACCCTGGATGCTCTTGAAGAAGCCGCCCGTCCGCAGGTGGCCTCGGTACGTGACCTGCCGCTGGTGGAACTGCCAGCCAAGAAACCGACCGATACCCTGGCCATCATCTACTCGGGCGACGGTGGCTGGCGCGACATCGACAAGACCATCGGCGGACTGCTGTCCCGGCATGGCGTGGCAGTGGTCGGCGTCGACTCCGTGCGCTACTTCTGGCACCACCAGGAACCGCAGCACATCGCCGACGATCTCGCCCGCATCCTGGATCACTACCGCGTCGCCTGGGGCAGCCGCAGGGTGGCGCTGATCGGCTACTCGTTCGGCGCCGACATCCTGCCGTTTGCCTACAACCGCTTGCCGGCCGACTGGCAGCAACGCGTCGGCACGCTGGCGCTGCTGGCGCCCGGCCACCGTGCCGATTTCGAGGTGTCGATCTCCAGCTGGCTAGGCCGCAAGAGCCCCAGCGCCATGCCCTCCCTGCCGGAATTGCAGCGCATCCCGCCCGGCAAGGTGTTGTGCGTATATGGCGCCAAAGAGAAGACAGAAAGCCTGTGCACGGTACCTGGCGCTGGCGCCATCACGCGTCTGGAACGCCCCGGCGACCACCATTTCGACCGCCGCTACGACCTGATCGCCGACGCCATCCGGGGCCACCTTGCCAAAGCCGCCAAGCCATAGCCCGCGCGGGCGGCATGTGGGCCCCGGTATCGACTCCGGGCTAAGGCGGCGCAGCGCCACCCGTTGTCTGGTCGATGGCTCGCTGCACCTGCTCCCGCGCCGGATCGTCCGGCGGCAGTAGCGCCAGCAACCGCTGCCAGTAGTCACGCGCCTGGGCAGGCCGCCCGGCCTGTTGCGCGGCCTGGCCGAGCACCCATAGCGCGGAGCCATTGTTGGGCTTCAGTTCCAGCAGCTGCCGATACAACTCGATCGCGCGCGCACTCGGCTGCTGCGGGTTCAGGCCGTATTCGCTGGCGGCGTACGCGGCCAGCACTTCCGGCCGCAGCGGGTCCAGTTCGTGAGCGCGGGCGTAGGCGTCGCGGGCACCCGTGCGATCACCCTGCACAGCGCGCGCAAAACCCAGGCGCACCCAGGCGCGCGGATCGTCCGGCGTCTTGCCGGCGGCCTGCTCGACGCCGGCGATCATGGCCGCGATGCCAGGCGGCGGGGCGACGCCGGGCTCGGTGGCGTCGGCGTAGCCTTCCAGCAGCGTCAGGTCACCCGGCGCCAGTTCCGCCGCGCGGCCGTAGGCGCGCCGTGCGTCGGCCGGCCGGCCGAGCACGACGTAGGAACGGCCCAGCCGCTTCCAGCCTTCGGCGTCGTTACCGTCCCGGGCGAGGCGCGCTTCGAGCCGCGCCACCATGGCCGCCGGATCGACCGGCGGGGCACCTGCGTCGGGTGACCTCTGAGCGGTTTCGAGCGCCTGCCAGAATGGCCCCTGCAAATAGCCATACAGCCCTGCAGCCGCAGCCGGCAGCAGAACCATCACCACCAGCGCGAACGGCCACCAGGTACGTGCAGCCGGCGACGGCGCCGCCGCAGGGGCGGCATCGGTGAGGGTGGCGATATCCGCGTGCAGGCGGCGCTGCTCGTCGGCAAAGCTCGCCTCGTCCAGCAGGCCATCGGCGCGGGCGCGCGCCAGCTCGACCAGACTCGCCTGCAACTGCGCCTGTCGCGTCCTCACCGTATCCATGGCCATTGCCGGCGGCCGCAGGCGCAATACCAGCCAGGCCACGGCACCAAGTGCGGCCAGCCCGACAAGAACGAGTGTGGTCATGAACGCTCCTGGTCGCGCACCCGGCGGCGCTGGTAGATGAATGCCGCGCCGCCAGCCACTGCGAGCAACAGCAGCGGCGCCCACCACAGCGGTGCGCCGGTCCCCTGCTGCGGCGGGCGCATGAGCACGAAATCGCCGTACCGGGCGCGAAAGTAATCGATCACCTCGGCCTCGCTACGCCCGGCGGCGAGCTGCTCGACGATGATCTTGCGCATGTCCCGCGCCAGATCGGCGTTCGACTCCGCCACCGACTGGTTCTGACACACGGCGCAGCGCAGTTTTTCGGCGATTTCCAGCATGCGCCGCTGCTGCGGGTCTTCCGCAACCACATCGGCCCGCGCCAGGGGCGCCAGCAGCAGCAAGGCGATCAACAACCGGCGCATCAACTGACCCCGAACAGGCGTTTCAGGTACTCGCGCAAGCCGTCCGGGTCGAGCGGCCCGACGTGCTTGGCCAGCACCGTGCCGTCGGCGGCCACGAAAAACGTCTCCGGCACGCCGTACACCCCAAGCTCAATGCCGGCCCGGCCCTCGGGATCGAAAAACGACCAGCGGTAGGCGTTGCCGCGTTCGGCCAGCCAGGCCTTGCCCGGTTCGAGCCTGTCCCGGTAATTGAGGCCGATGAAGGCGACCCGGTCGCCGAACTCGCGCGCCGCCGCCACCACCACCGGATGCTCCACGGCGCAGGACTCGCACCACGACGCCCACACGTTGACCAGCAGCGGTCCGCCCTGCCCGGCCCTGGCCAGATCGACCGGCTGGCCATCCAGCGTCACGCCGGCAATGGCCGGCAGCGGCCTGCCGATCAGCGGCGAGGGAATCTGCTTCGGGTCGTGCCGCAGGCCGAGCGCGAGCGCGCCCAGCAGCAGCGCCAGTGCGGGCAGGAGAAGCAATCGCCAGGTTTTCATGAATCGCCGGTTGCAGGATGTCGACAGGCCGGGCGCGGCTATGGTGCAAGTCAATTGCCCGACGCCAGGCCGCAATTATGCCGGCCGGGGCGGGCTTGCCGCGAACCGCGACCGTGTTGCCGCTGAGCTGTCGCTGAAAACGTTCGAGGCAGGCTTGATGCTGGTCAACCGTCAAACGTTGCGAATGATTCGCATCAAAGGCAGCATAGCCGCCATGTCCCGCTCCCCACCCTCCCCGTGGCTCGCCGCTCCGCTGCTGGTCGCGCCGCTGGTGGTGCAGGCCACGCAGTACCTGACTGTCGAGCAGGCGCAGCGGCTGCTGTTCCCGACCGCCACCGGCTACGCCCCTGAACCGCTCGAACTTACGCCCGACCAGGCCAGCGCTGTCGAGCAGGCCAGCGGTACGCCGGTGGTGAACCGCAAGCCACAAATCTGGCGCGCCGTGGCGGGCGACACGCCACTCGGGCGTCTGTTCGTCGATCAGGTCTACGGCAAGCACGAGTTCATCACCTACGCGCTGGCCGTCACGGCCGATGGCAAGGTGGCCGGCGTGGAAATCCTCGATTACCGCGAGACCCACGGCGACGACGTGCGCCAGCCGCGCTGGCGGGCGCAGTTCCTGGGCAAGGGCACGACCGACGCGGTCAAGCTTGGCAGCGATATCCAGAACATCAGCGGCGCGACGCTGTCCTGCCGCCATCTGACCGACGGCGTGCGGCGGCTGCTGGCAACGAATCGCGTGCTGCCGGGCAGCAAGCCGTGAATGCACCGCTCGCCCCGCCGACAGCGGGCAGCGCACAGCGGGCACAGCCCTGGCTGGGCACGCTGGTCGGCATCGAAGCCTCGGGCCTGCCGCCCAGGGCGCTATCGCTGGCCATCGACCGCGCCTTTCGGGCGGTGGCGCGCGTGCACGGGCTGATGAGCTTCCACGAACCGGACAGCGAACTGTCGCGCCTGAACCGCCAGGCGCACGCCGGCCCGGTGCCGGTGAGCGCACATCTGCGGCGCGTGCTGCGCGCGGCCTGCCGGCTGAGCGCACTCACCGATGGCCGCTTCGACGTGACCGTGGCGCCAGCGCTGGTGCGCTGGGGCTACTTGCCGGAATTGCCGGACAGCCCGCAAACAACCGGCGACTGGCGCGACATTGAGTTCTGCCCCGCTGGCGCGGTGCGCTTCGCCCGCCCGTTGCTGATCGATCTTGGCGGCATCGCCAAGGGCTACGCGGTGGATCTGGCCATCGCCGCCCTGCGCCGGGCCGGCGTGCCGCAGGCCTGCGTCAACGCCGGCGGCGACCTGCGTTTCTATGGCCACGAGCCGCGCCAGATCGGCGTGCGCGATCCGGCCAATGCAGCCCAACTTCGCCTGCTGCCGCCCCTGCTGCAAGGCGCCGTCGCCACCAGCTGCGTGGCCGACACGCGCCGCCGCCACGGCCGGACCTGGCGCTCGCCGCTGGTCGATCCGCATACCGGGCAGGCCGTGACCGAGGCCGGCAGCGTCACGGTGCTGGCCCGCTGCTGTCTGCATGCGGATGCGCTGACGAAGCCGGTGGCCATCGACGCCGCTGCCGCCACCCCGCTTCTGCGGCACCTGCGCGCACAGGCCGTGCTGCTGCCCGCGTCATGAAACCTGGTCCGCGCTATGCGCTGATGAGCCCGCGCCTCGGACCCCGCAGCCGGCGAACGGTGTACGGCCTGTGCCTGCTGCTGCTGATCACTGGCGCCGCCTGGCTGGTGCTGCATACCTGGCTGCGCGTCGACGGCCCGTTCGGCCCCGAGCACCATCCACTCGAAGCCTGGCTGATGCGCCTGCACGGCCTGCTCGCCCTGCCGACCCTGCTGGGGCTTGGCGCGCTGCTGCCGGCGCATGTGTGGCCAGCCTGGCGACCGCGCCGCCGACGCCACAGCGGCCTTGTGCTGCTGGGCGCCTGCGGCCTGCTGGCGCTGGGTGGCTGGGGGCTTTATTACGTGGCCGACGAGGCGGCGCGCGGCTGGCTGTCGATCAGCCACTGGGCGCTGGGGCTCGCCTTGCCGGCGCTGGTGCTGGCTCACATCATCGGCGCGCGCCGCGAACGTCTGGCCGAGGAAGCCCGGCGGCCGCCTGGCCTGTGATCGTCGCCCCCGGGCCTATATCGCAAGAGCGGGCCATGCCCGCGACCGTCACGCCGCGGGCAAGCTCGCCGTCCCGATGGGCCACGCCGATTCGCTGTAATCCACCGCTCCGGTCGCCCGCCTGACCGACCGTGCAGAACGACGCCTACTCCCTCGACAGCAGTTCGGCAGTCTCGAACAGCGGCAGACCCATCACGCCCGAATAACTGCCCTCTAGGTGCCGGATGAAGGCCGCCGCCCGGCCCTGTATGGCGTAGGCACCGGCCTTGTCGAGCGGTTCGCCGGTCTCGCAGTAGGCCGCAATCTCGGCTGCCGACAGCGTGCGAAACGTGACCTGGCTTTCGCTCAGGCGCACCAGATGCGCACCCGCCTGCACCCGCGCCACGGCGCTGAGCACCGTGTGGGTGCGGCCGGACAGGCGACGCAGCATGGCGGCGGCATCGTCCCGATCGGCGGGCTTGCCGAATATTTCCCCGTCCAGCACCACCACCGTGTCAGCACCCAGCACGCAGGCCTGCGGCCCGCGCTGAGCCGACCCGGCACGGGCCTTGGCCAGCGCCAGCCGACACACATGATCGGCCGCCAGTTCCGCCGGCAGCGGGCGTTCGTCGACCGCCACCGCCAGCACCTCGAACGGCACACCAATCTGAGCCAGCAGCTCACGGCGGCGCGGCGAGGTCGAGGCGAGCACGAGCTGCGGCATGAAGGTTGCTGCCATCCGGAACGGGGGTCATCAAAGTTTAACCGCCGCCATCCACCATGCGTCCCAAGCCCCGAACCTTGGAGGATCGCCCCATGCGCGACTGGATCCGCGTCCTGCTGAATCATCACGAACAGAGCCTGCGCCGCTTCCCGGAGCAGCGCCTGCTGGTGCTGTTCGATGTCGACGACACGTTTCTGGACATGCGCCTGGCGCTCGCCAGTGTGCTGCGCGCCTACGACGTCGCCCACGGCAGCGCCCATTTCGGCGCGCTCGATCCGGCGACGCTCGATCCGTTCGGGCGCGGCATCGAGGACATCCTCGCCCGCTGCCGCGTGCCGGCCGACGAGCAACCCCGGGTGCTGGCCTGGCACCAGCACGAGCGGCGCTGCGAGGAGATGATCCGCCTCGCCCACGCGCCGTATCGGGGCCTGCTGGAACTGGCCGGCTGGCTGCACGACCAGCCGCGCACGGCGGTCGGCATCAACTCGGCCCGGCCGGAGTTCCTGCGTCAGGACACCCTGCGCTGTCTGAACAGACTGGCCATGGGCAGCGGGCTCAGCTTCGTGGACGAACTGGCCTGGTTCACGCCGCACGGCTGGCGGGACGACGTGTGCACCAGCAAGCTGGCCGCCATCGCGCAGGCACAGCGCCGCGGTGCGCGCGTGATCGCCCTGATCGACAGCAACCCGGCCCTGCTGGGCTGCCTGGCCGCGGCCGACCACGGCGACGACATGCTGCTCCTGCACAGCGCCGACCTGCTGCATGCGGCCGCCACGACGCCGCGCCGGGCGCGCCACGCGGCCTGAGCCTCGGCCCGGCTCAGCCGGTAACGCGCCGCCCGGGCACGGCGCAAGTCAGGGTCGAGCGCAACGCCCGTCGCCGCTTACACTGTCTCTTCAGACCGGCCACGCCGGCACCGGAGGAGCAGCATGAACGCACCCGCGAACATCGACTACGCCGCCCTGATCCGCGAGGACACGCCGGACGGCTTCCTGGTCAACAGCCGCCTGTACCAGGACGAGTGGGTCTTCCGGGACGAGATGGACCGCATCTTCCACCGCGGCTGGGTGTACGTCGGCCACGAAACCGAAGTGCCGCAGGCCGGCGACTACCGCGTGCGGCTGATCGGCCAGCAGCCGGTCATCCTGGTGCGCGGCCACGACCAGCAGGTGCGCGTGTTGCTGAACCGCTGCACGCACCGCGGCAACACCATCTGCCAGCGCGAGCGCGGCAACAGCAAATTCTTTCGCTGCGCCTACCACGGCTGGGTGTTCGACAACACCGGCGCCCTGCGTGAGGCCACCCACCCGTCCGGTTGGGGCGACCGCCCGCCCGGACCTGGCCAGCACCTGATCGAAGTGCCGCGCGTGGGCACGCACCGCGGCTTCATCTTTGCCAGTCTCGCCAAGGACGGCGTCGGTTTCGAGGACTACCTCGGCAACGCCGCCGCCTACCTGTCGCGCTACTGCGACCTGGCGCCGGCGGGTGAAATCGACCTGTCGGCCGGCCGCCACGGCGTGCTGGTGGATGCCAACTGGAAGATGCAGCTCGAGAACCTGACCGATGCCTACCATGCCGAGTACGTGCATGCCTCGGCGCTGGCACAGTTCGCCAGCCTGTCCTCGACCGACAAGAAGGCCACCTTCAGCGCGCGGGGCGATCCTGAAAGCCCGCTCGCCATGCAGCGGGACCTGGGCGGTGGCCACTCGGTGCTGGACAGCTTCACCTCCAACCGGGCGCAGGGCGAGAACCTGCGCTTCACAGGCTCCACCGGTACCCTGCTGCCGGAAGTGATCGACGGCGTGGCGCAGCGCGTCGGCTCGCACGAAAAGGCACTGTGGATGGCCCGCGGCGGCCCGTGCCACATCATGGTGTTCCCGAACCTGATGCTGCTGTGGGACGCGGTGCGCATCATCCAGCCGGTCAGCCTCACGCGCACCCATATTTATTACCACCCGGCCCTGCTCAAGGGCGCTCCCGAGGCGGTCAACATCGCCCGCATCCGCGCCCAGGAAGGCGGCTTCGGGCCGGCCGGTTTTCTGGCCCCGGACGACATGGAGATGTTCGAGCGCAGCCAGGCCGGCATGGCAGCGGCCCCGGACAGTTGGCTTGAACTGAACCGCGGCCGGCATGTGGAGCGCATCGAGGCCGACGACTTCGGCCAGCCGGTGCGCACCTGCCAGAACCTGGACGAGGTCGCCCAGCGCGGCATCTGGCGCCATTATAAGGCCGTCATGAGCGGCGCAGCGTGACCGCCATGAGCCTGCGCGACGACATCGAACAGTTCCTGTACCGCGAAGCCCGGCTGATGGACGAGCACCGCTTCGAGGACTGGGAAGCCCTGTGGACGGACGACGGCGTGTATTGGGTGCCGTGCGCCCACGACGGCCAGCCGGACACGGACGTGGCCATCATCTACGCCGACCGGGCCGCCATCACGCGCCGCCTGCTGCGCATGAAAAGCGGCGCCATGTACATCCAGGACCCGCGCGCCGAGCTGGCGCGCCTGGTCGGCAACATCGAGATTTATCCGGACGGCGACAGCGCGGCGCGCGTGCATTCCACGTTCAACATCACCGAGTTTCGACGCCGTGGCCACAAGACCTGGCTGCGCACCTGGGCCGGGCGCAGCGAGCATCACCTGCGGCAGGTGGACGGCGCCTGGAAAATGGCCTTCAAGAAGGTGCTGCTGGTCAACAGCGACGGCGAGCTGCCGGCGCTCGGATTTCTGGTGTAGCGAGAAGCTTGCGCCCGCACCGGACAGCAGCCCGCGCGGCGGCCGACGCGCGGACATGGCCAAACCGGCGGGACGGCGGTCAAGGCTCCAGTAGAATCGACCGCCCACCGTTGCCAGCCCACGCCGCATGTCCTTGAGCCCCTTGTCCATCCTGCTCGCCGTGGCCTACCTCGGCCTTGGCGCCGGCTACGCCTGGCACCTGCGCCAGCCAGCGACCGGCACGCGCATCGCGTTGCGGGCGGTGGCATCGCTGCTGGGCCTGCTGCACCTGGGTCTGCTCAGATCCGTGATCGCGGACGGGCCGGCGCTGGCGCTGGGCTTCGGCAATGCGGTGTCGTTGCTGGCGGCGGTGGTGATGCTGCTGTTCGTGGGCGTATCGATCCTGCGCGCGGTGGACAACCTGGGCGTGGTGCTGGCGCCACTGGCGGGGCTGTCGGTGCTGCTGATGCTGCTGCCCGACCATTCGGCGCCACTGCCGGTGATCGACATGCTGCCGCTGGCGCTGCACGTCACCCTGTCGCTGACCGCCTACGCCCTGCTGGCGCTGGCGGCCTTGCAGGCATTGGTCATGGCCTACCAGGATTCGCGCCTGCGCCAGCACACGCCCGGTGGCGTGCTGCGCGCACTGCCGCCGCTGGGCGACATGGAGCGGCTGCTGTTCCAGCTGCTCGGGCTCGGCTTTGCCGCGCTCACGCTGGCGCTGCTGTCGGGCGTGCTGTTCCTGGGCGACATCTTCGCGCCGCACCTGATCGAAAAAACCGCGCTGTCGATCTGCGCCTGGCTGGTGATCGGCACGTTGCTGATCGGCCGCCGCCGCGCCGGCTGGCGCGGCCGGACCGCCGTGCGCTGGACCCTGGCCGGTTTTGCCCTGCTGGTGCTGGCGTACCTGGGCAGCAAGTTCGCCCTGGAATTCGTGCAGCGCGGCTGACAGGCGCCTCGATCCTCGTCGGCTTTGATTAGTCCCCGCGCCCGCTTGCAGCAGAGGGCCTGGAGGAGAAGGCAAGCACCGTCTGCCGAAGCCGCTCCAGTACCGCGGCGGTCTGACCTAACACCTCGTTGTTCCAGAAGCGCAGCACGGTGAAGCCCTGCGCCTCGAACCAGGCATCCCGTCGCGTGTCGCTGGGACCACCGTGCTGCCCGCCGTCGGCTTCGACGATCAAGCGCAAATCCAGGCAGACGAAATCGGCGATGAAGGGGCCGATCGGTTTCTGACGTTTGAACTTCAGCCCCATGAAGCGCTGCGCACGCAGGTGGTACCACAGGCACTGCTCGGCATCGGTTTGATTCGCGCGCAGGGTTCTGGCGCGTTCCAGTCGAACCCTCTCCCCAACCCCTCTCCCGCGCGCGGGAGAGGGGCTTCGTTTGGAGTGCGTGTTTACAAGCCAAGCCACCCAAAATCATCGCAAACGAAAGACCAAGAATCGTTTTGCTCCCCTCTCCCGCAAGCGGGAGAGGGGTCGGGTGAGAGGGTACCGCTGACGCTGCGCCTCAGCCGTTCGTAGCAGCCAGTGCTTGCTGCAAAAACGTCCGCAACGCCTGCGCCGCCTGGGCGCGGTGGCTCAGGCGCGCCTTGTCGGCGGGAACAAGCTGCGCTGCCGTGCAACTGCGCTCCGGCACCCAGAACAGCGGGTCGTAGCCGAAACCGTGGTCGCCGGCTTCCGCCAGGGCGATGCGGCCCTGCCAGGTGCCGGCGAAAATCTGCGGCCACGGATCGGCCGCGTGGCGCAGGTAGACCAGGACGCAGCGAAAACGCGCCGTGCGCTGATCCGCCGGTACATCGGCGAGTTGCTGCAGCAGCCTGGCCCGGTTGGCGGCATCGTCCGCTGCCGGCCCGGCGTAGCGGGCCGAACGCACGCCCGGCGCGCCGGCCAGCGCATCCACTTCGAGTCCGGAATCGTCGGCCAGCGCCGGCAGGCCGGACACGGCCGCGGCAAAGCGGGCCTTCAGGATGGCGTTCTCGACGAAACTGGGTGCCGTTTCCTCGGCCGCCTCGGCGGTGAAATCGCCAAGCGCCAGCAAACTCAGCGGCAGGTCGCTGAGCAGGCCACTCAGCTCCGCCAGTTTGCCGCGGTTGCCGCTGGCCAGGACCAGCCGCATCAGCCGGCCAGCGCCGCCCGCTGCAGGGCAATCAGTTCGGCCACGCCCTGCTGACCGAGTGCGATCAGCTGCGCCAGTTCGTCGGCCCGGAAGGCGTGACCCTCGGCCGTGCCCTGGATTTCGACGAAGGCACCGGCGTCGTTGATGACCAGGTTCATGTCGGTCTCGGCGGTGGAATCCTCGGCGTAGTCCAAATCCAGCACCGTCTGCCCGGCGAAGATGCCCACCGACACCGCCGCCACCGCGCCGTGGATCGGCTCGCGCGTGACGGCGCGCCGCTTGCGCAGGCTGGCCACCGCGTCCACCAGCGCCACGTAGGCGCCGGTGATGGCCGCCGTGCGCGTGCCGCCGTCGGCCTGGATCACGTCGCAGTCAAGCGTGATGGTGCGCTCGCCCAGTGCCGACAGGTCCACCACCGCCCGCAGGGCGCGGCCGATCAGGCGCTGGATCTCCAGCGTGCGTCCGCCCTGGCGGCCGCTGGCGGCCTCACGCTGGTTGCGGGTATGGGTGGCCCGCGGCAGCATGCCGTACTCGGCCGTCACCCAGCCGCTGCCGCTGCCGCGCTTGAAGCCCGGCACGCGCTCGTCCACGCTGGCGGTGCAGATCACCCGCGTGTCGCCGAAACTGACCAGCACCGAACCCTCGGCGTGCTTGCTGAACTGACGGGTAATGGTGACCGGACGCAACTGGTCCGGCCGACGGCCGCTGGGGCGCATGGCGTGTCCTTGGAAGTGCGAAAACTGGAAATCGGCTGGCCGTCCGCGGGTGCCGCCGGTCGCGGGATGGACAGCCAGAAAGGGTGGCCATTGTAGCCCGGCAGCGGATCGGCCCGGACCCGTGGCGCGCCCTGGCCCGGCGCGGGCCGTCGGCTACACTTGCCCGCCCCGCCTGCCTGAACCCGGAACCGCCCATGATTTCCAGCATGACCGCCTTTGCCCGCAACAGTCGCAGCGGGCCGCTGGGCGAATTCACCTGGGAACTGCGCAGCGTCAACCACCGCTACCTGGAGCTGTCCCTGCGCCTGCCGGACACGCTGCGCGGCCTGGAATCGCGCGTGCGCGACCTGGCCAACCGGGAACTGAACCGCGGCAAGGTGGACATCGGCCTGCGCTACGCGCCGCCGGCCGAAGCCGCCGGGCTGGAGCTGAACGAACCGGCGCTGATGTCCGTGATCGGCGCCGCCATGCAGGTGCGCGATCACCTGGGCGCGCACGCCGCGTCACTGAACCCGCTCGACCTGCTGCGCTGGCCGGGCGTGGTCAAATCCGCCGACGGCGCCGACCAGGAAACCCTCGAAAACGAAGCCATGCATGGCCTGCAAGCGGCGTTTGGCGAGCTGAAGGCCACCCGCCGCCGCGAGGGCGACCGCCTGGCCGAGCTGATCGAGGAGCGCGCGGCCGGCGTGCTGGAGCTGGCCACGAAAATCGGCGAGCGCATCCCGGCCATTCGCGAGGCCTGGCGCGACAAGCTGCGCGAGCGCATCGCCGCGCTCGGTGTGCCCGTGGAACCGGCGCGCGTGGAACAGGAACTGGTGCTGGCTGCCCAGAAGGGCGACATCGCCGAGGAGCTGGACCGCATCGGCATCCACGTCAGGGAAATCCGCAGCAGCCTGCAAAAAGGCGGCGCGGTCGGCCGGCGGCTGGATTTCCTGATGCAGGAACTCGGCCGCGAGGCCAACACGGTCGGCTCCAAGGCCATCGACATGGAAATCACCCAGGCCGCCGTGGGCCTGAAGGTGCTGATCGAACAGATGCGCGAGCAGATTCAGAACATCGAATAGGCCGGATGCCCTGCCGCCAGGGCGGATGCGGCCCAGGCACGCACCCTTGCGCTGCGCTGCCCTCTGGCAAACTGTCCGCACACCGGCCAGCCCATTACGCCCAATGACCGCCACCGCGCTGCACGACCCCGCCTGTCGGCGCTGCCCGCGCCTGGCCGATTTTCTGGACGGCGTGCGCGCCGAGCGGGCCGATTACTTCGCCGCACCGGTGCCCGGTTTCGGGCCGCCCGGCGGGCGTTTGCTGATCGTGGGTCTGGCACCCGGCATGCACGGCGCCAACCGCACCGGCCGGCCGTTCACCGGCGACTATGCGGGCCTGCTGCTGTACCGCGGCCTGCATGCGCTGGGTTTCGCCAGCGCGCCGGAGTCGCTGGCCGCCAACGACGGGCTGCAACTGATCGACTGCCGCATCGCCAACGCCGTCAAGTGCCTGCCGCCGGCCAACAAGCCGCTGCCGGCCGAGATCGACACCTGCAATGGCTACCTGCGCGCCGAGCTGGCCGCCCTGCCCGGCGGCGGCGTGGTGCTGGCACTTGGCCACATCGCCCACCAGGCGGTGCTGCGCGCGCTGGATCTGCGGCCCGGCGGATTCAGGTTCGGCCACGGTGCCCGGCATCCCCTGCCGGATGGCCGCTGGCTGGTCGACAGCTACCACACCAGCCGCTACAACGTGCAGACCGGCCGCATCGACGCGGCCATGTTCACCGCCGCGCTGGCCAGCGCCCGCGACCTGATGGCCCCACCGACATGACCGACCGTCCGCAACCGAAGGCCATCGCTGCCCGCCTGCCCAACCGGCCGGGCGTGTACCGCATGCTGGATGCCGCCGGCCAGGTGATCTACGTCGGCAAGGCCAGCAGCCTGCGCAGGCGCGTCGGCAGCTACTTCAGCAAGCGCCACGACTCGCCCAAGGTGGCGCGCATGGTGGCGCTGATCGCGGACATCGAGGTCACCGTCACCGCCTCGGAGAGCGAGGCGCTGATCCTCGAAAACAGCCTCATCAAGAGCCTGCGACCCCGCTACAACATCATGTTGCGGGACGACAAGAGCTACCCGTACATCTACCTGTCGAAGGGCGAAGCATTCCCGCGCCTGGCCTTTCACCGCGGCGCGCGCAAGGCGCCGGGGCGCTACTTCGGGCCGTATCCGAGCGCCGGCGCGGTGCGCGACAGCCTGGCGTTGATGCAGCGCATCTTTCCATTGCGCCAGTGCGAGGACGCCGTGTTTCGCGCCCGCACGCGGCCCTGCCTGCAGTACCAGATCAAGCGCTGCACCGGGCCGTGCGTGGGGCTGATCGGGCCGGACGATTACGCCGTGGACGTGCGCCACGCCGAGCTGTTCCTGGAAGGCAAAAACGAACTGGTGATCGGCGAACTGGCGGCGCAGATGTCGCAGGCCGCCGCTCTGCTGGACTTCGAGCAGGCTGCCCGGCTGCGCGACCAAATCGGCGCCCTGCGCCGGGTGCAGGAACAGCAGGGCATCGAAGGCGTGGACGCGGACGTCGACGTCATCGCCTGCGCCAGCCGGCAGGGCGTGGCGTGTGTGGAGGTGCTGTTCATCCGCGGCGGGCGCAGCGTTGGCACCCGGTCGTTCTTTCCCCGCCTGGCGGACGATGCCGAGCCCGAAAGCGTGCTGGCGGCTTTCGTGCCGCAGCACTACCTGGATGGTGAGGTGCCGGCCGAGATCGTGCTCAGCCACACGGTGGCGGATCAGGACGTGATCGAAACCGCGCTCGCCCAGGTCAGCGGCCACAAGGTGCGCCTGACCGCCGCCGTGCGCGGCGACCGCGCCAGGTGGCTGCGCCTGGCGCGCACCAACGCCGCGCTGGTGCTGGGCCGGCGCCTGGCCAGCAGCGCCAGCCTGCGCGAGCGCTACGAGGCGCTGCAGGAGGCGCTGGGCCTGGACAGCCTGCCGCAGCGCCTGGAGTGCTTCGACATCAGCCACACCATGGGCGAGGCACCGGTGGCGTCCTGCGTGGTGTTCGACGCCGACGGCCCGGCCAAATCCGACTACCGGCGCTTCAACATCGAGGGCGTCACCGGCGGCGACGACTACGGCGCCATGGCGCAGGCCATCGAGCGGCGCTACACCCGCCTGCAGAAGGGCGAGGGCAAGTTCCCGGACCTGCTGCTGATCGACGGCGGCGCCGGCCAGTTGGGGCGCGTCAAGGCGGTGCTGGACGAATTGCAGGTCAGCGGGCTGGCGGTACTGGGCGTGGCCAAGGGCGAGACACGCCGGCCAGGCGCCGAAACCCTGCTGCTGCTGGGGCGCGAGCAGCCGATCTTTCTGCCGCCCGACTCCCCTGCCCTGCACCTGATCCAGCACATCCGCGACGAGGCGCACCGCTTCGCCATTGCCGGCCACCGTGGCCGCCGCCAGCGCGCGCGCAACCACTCGCCGCTGGAAGACATTCCGCAGCTAGGCCCCAAGCGGCGGCGCCTGCTGCTGACGCGTTTCGGCGGCCTGCAGGAACTGCGCCGTGCCGGTGTGGACGACCTGGCGCAGGTGCCCGGCATCAGCCACAGTCTGGCGCAAACGGTATACGACGCCCTGCACGGAGAAATCGCCTGATGAACCGGCGCCTGCTGAACCTGCCCAACGTGCTCACCCTGGCGCGTATCGGCGCCATCCCGCTGGTGGTGGTGTGCTACAGCCTGCCAGGGCCCTGGGCGAGACCCGCAGCGGCAGCGCTGTTTCTGATCAGCTCGCTGACCGACTGGCTGGACGGCTACCTCGCCCGCCGGCTGGGCCAGACCTCGCCGTTCGGACAGTTTCTGGACCCGGTGGCCGACAAGCTGATCGTTGCCGCGGCGCTGGTGCTGCTGGTGCAAGGCCACCCTTACAGCTACGTCGCGGTGCCCGCCATCGTCATCGTCGGGCGCGAGATCACCGTCTCGGCGCTGCGCGAATGGATGGCCGAGATCGGCGAGCGGGCGCAGGTGGCGGTGTCCGGCATCGGCAAACTGAAGACCACGCTGCAGATGATCGCCATCACGCTGCTGCTGTACGAGCACAAGGTGTTCGGGTTGCCGGTCTACGAAACCGGCGTGGTGTGCTTTTACGTTGCCGCCGGGCTGACCCTGTGGTCCATGCTGCTGTACCTGAAGGCGGCCTGGCCCAGCCTGCGCAAGGCTTGACAGCCCGCGGCCCGGGCGCTGACAATCCGCGTCCCCATTCGGGCGGGAATAGCTCAGTTGGTAGAGCGCAACCTTGCCAAGGTTGAGGTCGCGAGTTCGAGTCTCGTTTCCCGCTCCACGTCTTTTCCTGGCCGCGCCCCGTGCGCGGCCAGTCGTTTCTGGCCCCGGCTAGGTGGCAGAGTGGTCATGCAGCGGCCTGCAAAGCCGCGTACGTCGGTTCGATTCCGGCCCTAGCCTCCACCCCACTGCTCGCATGGCGTCGCCGGTGCCAAAACCCGCGTCAGTCGCCGGGCGCCGACAGGACCCACGAAACCAGGCGGGTTGTTCGCTAATCAGGCCTGACGGCCGCAGGCGTACTCTGCGCTCCACGCTCGGCCGCGAAGTACTCGCGCGTCAGCCCGACGATCACCGGACTGAGCAGCAGTATCGAGATCAGGTTTGGAATGGCCATCAGGGCATTCAGGGTGTCGGCCACCAGCCAGGCGAAGTCCAGATTCAGCACCGAGCCGAAATACACCATCACGGTCCATAGAATCCGGAACGGCTTCTCGGACACGGTACCGACCAGGTATTCCCAGCACTTCTCGCCGTAGTAGCTCCAGCCAAGAATGGTGGTGAACGCGAACAGGGCCAGCGACACCGCCAGCAGGTATTTGCCGATTCCCGGCATGCCGGCCTCGAAGGCGGCGGAACTCAGAACCGCGCCGGTTTCTCCGGAAGTCCATACCCCGGTCACCATGATCGCCAGGCCCGTCATGGTGCACACGATGATGGTGTCGATGAAGGTGCCCATCATGCCGATCAGGCCCGAATAGACCGGGTTGCTGGTGGCGCCCGCCGCCTGCGCAATGCCGGCGGTGCCCAGGCCGGCCTCGTTCGAGAAGATGCCCCGCGCCACGCCTTTCTGGATCGCCATGATGACCGTCGAGCCCAGGAAACCGCCGGTGGCCGCGGTCGGGTTGAAGGCCTGCGTGAAGATGATGGCGAATGCCGCGGGAATGCGGTCAGCGAACACGTACAGCACGACCAGCACGCAGCCCATGTAGAGCAGGCACATGAACGGCACCAGATACTCGGCGACACGCCCGATGCGTTTGATGCCGCCCAGCAGCACCGCCCCGGTGATCAGCATCAGAACCGCCCCGGTCACCCAGGTCTCGACGCCAAAGGCGTTGTGCATTGCGCTGGAAATGCCGTTGGCCTGCACCATGTTGCCGATGCCAAACCCCGCCAGGCCGCCGAAAATGGCGAAGGACGTGCCCAGCCATCGCCAATGCCTGCCAAGCCCGTTCTTGATGGCATACATGGGCCCGCCGGCATGTTCGCCGTTGACGTCCACTTCGCGGTACTTCACCGCCAGCACGACCTCGGCGTACTTGGTGGCCATGCCGACCAGGGCCGTCATCCACATCCAGAACAGCGCACCGGGCCCGCCGACGGCGATTGCCGTTGCCACGCCGGCAATGTTGCCGGTGCCGATGGTGGCCGACAGGGCCGTCATCAGCGCCGCATAAGGCGAAATCTCGCCCTCGTCTGCCGCGCCCGGTCTGCGGCTGGTCCACACCATCCGAAATCCGTAGCCGATCTTGAAAATCGGCATGAAGCCGAGCCGCAGTTGCAGGTACAGACCCGTGCCCAGGATGAGCACGATCATCGGCACGCCCCAGACGATGCCGTTCAGGGTGGTGAAGAATTCATTCAGGTAGTGCATTTCGTTCTCGTTCTGGCCCTGAAAAATCGCGTACCCGCCGCCCGGGCGGCTCGCAGTTTGCCGCAAGAATCGGGCCGCCAGACACGCAACACGCCAACCATGCCGTCTGAACGACAGCAGCCCGGCGAGGCGCAGGGTCAGAACGATGACGAAGCCGGACGACGACGGCGCGTTCTAGCGGTCCGGGCCGACGCCGTGCGCGTCACTAGCGGCGGTGCGCGTCCCCGTAGCCGTCGACGCGGTCGTTGACGGGCACGACTTTCCTGGTGGGGGTTTTCAGGTCCTCGCCCGGGTTCACCGGGTCGTATGCGTATCGACCGCCGTAGAAGTCGCCAGCAGCGCGCGCAGGCCCTTGCGGCTGACCTTGCCGGTGTTGCCCTTGGGCAGCTCGTCCATGAAGCGGTACTCGCGTGGGCGGGCGTAGGACGCAAGGTCGGTTTCGTGCACGAAGGTGTCGAGTTCCTGCTCGGTGACCTCGCCGCGCCGAACCACGCAGGCCACCACGCGCTGGCCCCAACGGGCGTCGGGCACGCCAATGACGGCCGCCTCGCTGACCGCCGGATGGCGCATGACGGCGTCTTCCACCGCGCTTGGCAGGATGTTGATGCCGCCGGAAATGATCATGTCGTCGATTCGGCCGCGCAGGTACAGGTAGCGGTCCTTATCGACCATGCCCATGTCGCCGGAGTGCCACCACGGGCCCTCGAACACCTTGCGCGCCAGTTCCGGCCGGTACCAGAAGCCGACCGCCACCGACGGGCCGCGGATCAGCACCTCGCCCTCCTCGCCCGGCGGCAGCACATCGTCGGCGGTGCCGCCCGGCTTGATGATGCGGATGTCGGAATTGAGCATCGGCCGCCCGACGCTGTCGATGCGCGATTCGTCCTCCAGGTCGTGCGGGAACATGACGGTGCCGGCCGAGCAGGAGCCCGACTCGGTGCTGCCGTAGATGTTGAAGATGTTGGGCGATACGCGCTGCTTGATCTGCCGCAGCGTGGCGGTGTCCATCGGCTCGCCGGCAAAGCCGGCCGAGGTGACGGACGACAGGTCGTAGCCGTCCAGGCCATGGCGCAGCAGCATGCGCCACATGGTCGGCGCCAGGAACGCATGCGTGCAGCGCTCGTCCTGCACCGCCTGCAGGAAGCCCTGCGCGTCCCAGTGCGGCATGAACACCACCTTGCCGCCGGCGTTGATCACCGGCAGCGTCACGTTGTACCAGCCGATGAACGCCGTCGACATCATGTTGCACATGGCGTCGGACGGCATCATCCGCCACAGGTAGGCGCCGCCGCGGGCGCTTTCCATCAGCGTGCGGTTGCTGTGCATGACGCCCTTGGGCAGGCCGGTGGTGCCTGACGACAGGGCGATGATGGCCGTGTCGTGCTCGTGGATTTCCATCGGCTCGAAGTCGAGGCGATAGCCTTCCAGATCGCGCGGCAGGATGGGGTCGCTGCCGCTACCGCACTGCTCCGGCGGGGTGTGCGGCGATACCACGCGCACAAAACCGGTCACCAGCGGATTGCGCCGCCGCAACTCGTCGACTACGCCCACGAACGCACCGTCGTAGACCAGCACCCGCGGCGAAAGCTGATCGAGAACCCCGCTCATGGTGCCGACCGACTCGCGCACGTGCAGCGCCGCCGGGATCGCCCCCAGTTCGATGGCACCGAACAGCGCCACCGTGTGCTGCACGGAGCCGACCGTCATCAGGGCGACCCGGTCGCCCTTGCGCACGCCCAGCGCGTGATAGAGCGCGGCGCAGCGCTGCACCTGCTCGCGCAGCTGCGGGTAGGTGTAGCGAAACAGACCATCCACCACCCGCTCGCCCTGCGGGAACCAGTCCGCGGCCCGGTGAAGCATGTCGCGGGCCGTCACGTCGCGTGTCGCCATCGTTCCCTCCAAGGGTGGCGAATTTCCATTCGCCTGACCGTTCGTTTAGGATGAATCTTGCGCGTGGGGGTCATGAGCGTCAACCGACGCCACTACAAAAACGGGCACGAAAAGCCCGTAGTGATGCCGGTTCCGGGCAGCACCCGACCGCCGACACGACACCGGTGAGGGGAAACATGACGCGGGATGAGTTTTATCGCGAAGCCCATCCGGACAGCCGCGGGCCGCTGGCGGGTTATCGCGTGCTGGAAGTCACGCAGGCCGTGGCGGGCCCTGTCGTCGGCACGGTGTTCGCGGACCTGGGCGCCGATGTGCTGCGCTGCGAGCTGCCGGGTCTGGGCGACATGACGCGCTGGATGGACCCGTTCCTGGACGCCGGCCGCGACCCGAACGCTGCCTGCTGGCACATGTCGGTCAATCGCGGCAAGCGGGCGGTGACGCTGGACATCCGCACGCCGGAGGGCCAGGCGATCTTCCGCGACCTGGCGCGCGACACCGACGTGCTGGTCGAGAACTTCACCCCCGGCTCCATGGACGAGCTGGGCCTGGGCTACGCCGCCATCCGCCTGGTCAACCCGGCCATCGTCTATGTGTCGGTCAGCGGCTTTGGGCAGTGGGGCCCGCTCAGCGGCATGCGCGGCGTGGACACGGTGGCCCAGGCGGTGTCCGGCATGATGTCCATGAACGGCGTGGTGGGCGGCGATCCGCTGATTTCCACCGCCAACCTGGTCGATCATCTCACCGGCTGGCAGGGCGCCATCGGCGCCATGGCGGCCCTGCTGCACCGGCACAAGACCGGCGAGGGCCAATACATCGACGTGGCCCTGGCCGACACCGCCCTCTACGCCAGCGACCAACGCATCATGTCCGCCCACAACGCCGACAAGCAGTGGCCGCGCATGGGCAACAGCATCGACATGGGCGCGCCCATGAACTGCTACCGCTGCAGGGACGGCGGCTACGTGTACCTGTTCGCCATCCTGGACACGCTGTGGCCGCGGGTGTGCATCGTCATCGGCCGCGAGGACCTGATTACCGACCCGCGCTGCAAGGGCATGCGCGACCGGGCACAGAACCGGCAGTTCGTGGACCAGGTGACGGCCGAGTGGATCGCCGGCCACGACCGCGACGAGGTCGTGTGCCTGCTGCAGGCCCAGGGCGTCAGCATCGGCCCGGTGCTGGACCACGCCGAAGTGGCGCAGTACGAGCAGTTCCTGGAACACGAGTCCGTGATCGACATGCAGCACCCGCGCTACGGCACGCTGCGCACCTACGGCGTGGTGCCCAAGTTCTCGAAAACCCCGGCGCGCGTGCGCGGCCCGGCGCCCGACCTTGGCCAGCACAACGAGGCGGTCTACCGCGACGAACTGGGCCTGGATGCGGCGCGCATGGCAGCTCTCAAGCAAGCGGGCATCATCTGAAGCCGAACGCCCACCGCCGGGCACGTGTTCGGCAACGCAGGCGCGGCCACAGCCCCCGGACCACGCATCCACCACCGACAAGGAAAACCGTATGGGACCGTTGCACGGAATCAAAGTCATCGAAATGGTCGGCCTCGGCCCCGGGCCGCTGTGCGCCATGATGCTGGCGGACATGGGCGCGGAGGTCATCCGTGTGGACCGGCCGGGCGGCAACATGTTCAGCGGCGCCAAGGCCGATCTGCTGGGGCGCAACCGCAAATCGATTGCCGTGGACCTGAAGCATCAGGACGGCGTCGCCACCGTGCTGCGGCTGGTCGAACAGGCCGACGCGCTGCTGGAGGGCTTTCGGCCCGGCGTGATGGAGCGCCTGGGTTTGGGGCCAGATACGTGCCTGGCCCGCAACAAGAAGCTCATCTACGGCCGCATGACCGGCTGGGGTCAGGACGGGCCGATGGCCCAGGGCGCCGGGCACGACATCAACTACATTGCCCTGGCCGGCGCGCTGCACGCCATCGGCGAGAAAGGCGGCAAGCCGATCCCGCCGCTGAACCTGATCGGCGATTTTGGCGGCGGCGGCATGTTCCTGGCGTTCGGCATGGTCTGCGGCCTGCTCGAAGCGCAGAAATCCGGCCAGGGCCAGGTGATCGACTGCTCCATGGTCGAGGGCAGCGCCGTGCTGATGGGCATGTTCTACGCCATGCACCAGGCCGGCCTATGGCAGGACGAGCGCGGCAGCAACATGCTCGACGGCGCCTCGCACTACTACAACACCTACGAAACGGCTGACGGCAAGTGGGTGTCCGTCGGCGCCATGGAGCCGCAGTTTTACGCGACCTTGGTGCGGGAAACCGGCGCCGATCCGGAGCTGTTCAGGAACCAGCACGACGCCAAAACCTGGCCGTTACTGAAAGCCGAACTGGCCCGCATCTTCAAGACCAGAACCCGCGATGAGTGGTCGGCGTTGCTCGAAGGCGGCGACGCCTGCTTCGCGCCGGTCCTGTCGCTGGCCGAAGCGCCCCATCACCCACACAACGTCGCGCGGGAGACCTTCATCACGGTCGACGGCATGGTGCACCCGGCGCCGGCGCCCCGCTTCAGCCGCACCCGGCCGGAAATCAAGCACGGCCCGCGTCCGGTCGGGGCGGACACCGACCGGATTCTTGCAGACTGGGGTTTCAGCACCGCGGAGGTCGCCGACCTCAGGAACAAAGGCGCAGTAGCGGGCGAATGACCCGATCGCGGCGGGCATTTTTCGACGCTGCCGCCAACGCGCCTGGCCCGCCTTCACAGCGATTGGTCTTGAGGTAGCGCGCTCGAACGTCGCCGGGCCGAAGCGCTTCCGGTCAGCCGCGCGAACCGCGCTCGCGCGAGCCCCGCTCGGTCAACTCCACCTCTTCCACCTGCGTTACTGACGTCAGGCCGCGCCGACGCAGCAGCGCTTCAAGGCTGCCAGGGCCGGTCAGGCTCGCCTCGTCGGTTGGCTCTGGCTCCTGATGTGCAGCAACAGGGACCTCGGGCTCGGTCCCCGACTCGTCCGGCAGCGATTCCGGTTCCAGCTGCGGGGCGTCGGCGCTTTCTTGCCGCAGATCCGCGTCCTGCTCAGGCGGCGCCTCAGCTTGCTCAGCGACAACTGCAAGGTCGCCGGCATCGGGCAAGTCCATCGGTTCCGGCTCCTCACGCTCCAGTTCGGCAGCCAGATCTTCCAGATTGATGATGTCTTCCGACTGCTGCGCCGCGGCGGGCTGTTCCGGGTCCTGGGGCAGCGCTTCGGCAGGCGCGCCGGACGCCACCACCGGTTCGCTGACGGCGACCAGCCGGATCGGCGGCGGCGCGTTCAGTTCGATGACGCTCACCGCGCTTGCCGGCACCTCGGCCGGTGCATCGACACCGAGCAGGGCATCGATGGCGGATTCCTCGTGCCAGTCCCACACCGGCTGACCGGCCTGGGCGCGATCCAGGATTTCGTCGAGGGTGTCCAGGAAGGCTTCCTGCTCGAACATCGACACGCCGACCTGGTCCATGCCCTGGCGCAGCCGGCGGGTCATGCGCGGACGCAGCTCGGCGAGGCGCTGCTGCGCGGGCCCTTCCTTGGGGCCCAGACTCCACAGCAGCGCATCCAGCGTCGCCAATGCCTGCCGCCAGGGCGACGCGTCAGCGCCGTGGCGCTCCAGACAGTCCACCAGATACTGCTGCCAGTGACTCTGCAGAAACGCGTCCACCGGGTCGGGCAAGCGCCCAACCTGATGCCGCCGCTCGGCAAGTTCCTTCTCGGCCCGCGCCGCCAGCGCCTTGCGGTGCGACTGGACGGTCTGTGCCGGATCCGGGGGCGGCAGCGACAAGGTACGCAGGTCGGCCAGGCCGGTTTCGGCGGCAGCGGCGAACGCCCGGTGATCGTCCATACAGGCTTCACCGACGCTGTCGATCAGCGCCCCGAGCACTTCCTGCTGCTGCGCCGTCGGCGGCTCGTGCCAGCCGCGGGTGACGGCGATCAACTGGTCGAAAAAGCGCCGGCCAAGATGCGAGCGACGTGCCAGCACGGCACGATCGCGCAGCGCCAGGCGCAGGAACGGGATCTGCAGGCGGGCAATCTGCAGTCGTGCCGACACCGGCACCGCACTGTCCGTGAACAGCCCATCGAACAGCAGCGCCACCATGTCCAGCACCATCTGCTGCGACAGGTCCCCGGCAACACCGGCGCCGTCGACCGGCCGGGTGGCAAAGCGCGCAACATCGATCGAGGCGGAGCGGCTGCGGCTGCCCGGCTTGTCGTGTTGCTGCAGCGTTGCCAGCAGCTTCATCGCCTCACCGCCCTGAGCGGTCTCGCCGCTGCCTGCCAGCGCGCGCTGAATCAGGTCGTTCAGGTCAAGATCAGGCCCGCCTTGGGGGAGGTTTGCCGGCTGGGCCTGCAAGGGCGGCAGGTCGGACAGGGTGACCGGCAAGGCGCGGGCCGCACCCAGCGCAGGCGTCATCAGCGCGCTTGCCAGCGTGCGGTAGATCGCCGGCAAGGCCACGCCCACGTGGCGCTCGAAAAACTTCAGAACCACCAGCCGCACGGCAGGGTCGGCCGGGGTGTCGCGGCACGCTGCCTCGAAGGCCGCGAATACCTGCCGCGGGCCGATGATCTCGTCACCGTCCGGCACGCCGACCGTCAGCGCCAGACCGTCGCGCACTTCGCGCAGCGCGTCTGCGCATTCGGTTTCGGCCCGCCTTACGGCGGCGGTGAGCGCGATGACCTCGTTGCGATCCTGCCCGCCCATCTGGCGTTCTGCGGGGCCATCGCCACGCTCCAGTGCCTGCCAACACGCGAGCAACCTGTCGATGAAGCGGCTTTCGATGGTGTCCCGGCCAAGGCGCAGTTCGCGGATGGCATCGAAGTAATTGCCCCGCTCCAGGTCACTGTCGGTCGACTCCGCCAGTCCGAACAGGGCATCGTCGAGCTTGCCGAGCATGGCGGCAAACGCGCTCTGCACCGCTGCCATGAACGCCTGGCGCGCGTCCGCCAGCAGCGACGTGTCGTCGGTCGTGCCGCCAGCGGTCGGGGTGGATTTTCGGGTGCTCATACGCGAGGTCGCAGTGAAACGCGCCGGGCGGAACGGGACTCAGTCAAAGCAGCGCTGCCAACGCGCCAGATCGTCGCCTGGCACCGGGATCAGCTGAATCCCGTGCAGGTAATCGGGAACCACGGACCGCGACCAGCGCACTTCCCCGCACAGGAAGAACTTGCCCGGCAGGCCGCTCACATTGACCCACAACTCCAGCCGCACGCCGGGCGCCAGCTCGCGGTCGAGCCACAGGCCAAGACCGCCCGACGATACGTCGCAGGTGCGCGACGGCAACGTGGCCCCGGCCAGCTCGGGTGCGCCGACCGCACTCACCACCTGCACCAGAAGCCGCTCGTCTCGTGACCGACGCCGGTTGGTGCGCCGATCGGCCTCGTCCGGCTGGGACATATTTTCGCCTGATATGGATCTGATCGAAGCTGTCATGGGAATCCTACACCGGCCTATCCGCAGTAATTGGGGTATCGGATCACAGCGATAAAACTTTATGCGGCCCGCGATGCCAGCGCGTGGGCGGCGCGTGTCGTCTGTGGCAACCGGTAGCGGGTGGTGCAGGCCATGACCAGCCCGACGGCAGTCTCCAGACTGACCCGGTGCCCGACCGAGACGTATATCGGCCGTACCCCGGCACGGCTGCGCAGCACCGCACCGACCACTTCGCCCCGATCGCGCAGCGGCACCCAGGCGCCACGCCGGTCGGGAACCGGCTCGTGCGCGCCCACCAGGCGCGTCTTGGCCACGCCGATGCTGGGCAGTCCGGTGAGCACTCCGAGGTGACAGGCAATGCCGAACCGGCGCGGATGGGCCAGACCCTGGCCATCCACCAGCAACAGGTCAGGCGGCCCGGTCAGCCGTGCCAGGGCCGCTAGCACCGCCGGCAGCTCACGAAACGACAACAGGCCCGGGATGTACGGAAATTCCACCGGCAACTCGGCCAGAGCCTGTTCGGCCGGCTGTAGGTCCGGAAATGACAACACCGCCACCGCCGCTCGCGCGATCTGTCCGCCGCCGGGAAAGCCGACGTCGACGCCGGCCACCCGGCGCACGGTGCCGACATCGTCCACCTGGCGCACGTGGCCGGCCAGCTCCTGCTGCAGCGCAACGGCCCGCGCAGGCGTTTGCGGCCAGGGCCGGTCTGCCGCAACGCCGATGCTATCCTCGCTCACCATGTCCAAGCCTGACTCCTCATCCGCACTGGCCGCCGCCGTTGCCCGGGCGCTCCATGCCCGCGACACGGCCGCGCAGCAGCTCGGCATCGAGATACAGCACTGCGGACCCGGTCGGGCCGTGCTGACCATGACGGTCCGGGACGCGATGCTCAACGGCCACGGCATCTGCCACGGCGGCTTCATTTTCAGCCTGGCCGACACGGCCTTTGCGTACGCCTGCAACAGTCGCAACGAGCTGACCGTCGCCCAGCATTGCAGCATCGATTTCCTGCGCCCGGCGCGCGCCGACGAGCACCTGACCGCGACCGCCCGGGAAGTAACCCGCCGCCCGCGCAGCGGCATTTACGACGTCACCGTCTGCGGCGAGGACGGCGAAACGGTGGCCCTGTTTCGCGGCCTGTCACGCAGCCGGCCGGGTACGCCGGTGATCGACGACGCTCCGTCCTGAGCAGCAGGCCTTACAGCCCCTGCACCTTGGCGGCGTCCCACAGCGCATCCAGCTCGGCCAGCGTGCAGTCCTCGGCGTGCCGGCCGGCGTGCCGCAGCGCAGCCTCGATATAGGCGAAGCGCCGCTCGAACTTGGCGTTGCCGCGGCGCAGCGCGTCCTCGGCGTCCACCTTCAGGTGCCGCGCCAGGTTGGCCATCACGAACAGCAAATCGCCCAGTTCGTCCGCCACCGCCTCGCGGTCGCCCTGCGCCAGGGCATCGCGCACCTCGGCCAGTTCCTCGTCCAGCTTGTCCAGCACCGGGGCCAGGTCCGGCCAGTCGAAGCCGACCCGCGCGGCGCGCTGTTGCAGTTTTTGCGCGCGCTTGAGCGCCGGCAGGGCCAGCGCCACGCCGGCCAGCACGCCGTCCTGCGGCGCCTTCTGGGCGCGTTCGGCGGCCTTGGCGGCCTCCCAGGCGGCCGAGCGCTCGGCGTCGGTGTCGAACACCGCGTCCGCAAACACGTGCGGGTGTCGACGCAGCAGCTTGTCGCAGATGCCGGCCGCCACGTCCTCAAAATCGAACAGGCCGGCTTCCTGCGCCATCTGCGCGTGGAACACCACCTGCAGCAACAGGTCGCCCAGTTCCAGGCGCAGATCGTCGAAGTCCTGGCGCGCGATGGCATCGGCCACCTCGTAGGCTTCTTCCAGCGTGAAGGGCGCGACGCTGGCGAAATCCTGGCGCAGGTCCCAGGGGCAGCCTTCCTGCGGGTGGCGCAGGCGGGCCATGAGTTCGAGCAGGCGGCGGGTGTGTTGCATGGGGGGCATTATCGGGGCGGGTACCGACGCCCGTCAGCCCGAATCGGGGAGTTAAAAATATTACATTTCAAAAACAGCATGTTAATCAATCTGTAACAAATACTCTCCAGACTTGCGGTAACTCCATCCAGGAAACACCTGAATGTCGCCAGCAAAACGTCAACCCAGGCACTACCGCACGGTGTGGATTTCCGATGTCCACCTGGGCTTCAAGGGCTGTCGGGCGGAGTTCCTGCTGGACTTTTTGCATCAGGTCACCTGCGACCGGCTGTACCTGGTCGGTGACATCATCGATTTCTGGAACATGCGCCGCGGCCTGTACTGGCCGCAGGCCCACAACAACGTCGTGCGCACCGTCCTTGGCAAGGCCAAGCACGGCACCGAGGTCATCTATGTGCCGGGCAATCACGACGAGCTGCTGCGCGAGCACGACGGCCTGCAGATGGGCAACCTCGGCATCCGCAGCCGGGCCATCCACACCACCGCCGACGGACGCCGCCTGCTGGTGATGCACGGCGACGAGTTCGACAGCGTGGTGCAATGCAGCCGCCTGCTGGCGCTGGCCGGCAGCCAGGCCTATGCCCTGCTGCTGCGCGCCAATCGGCTGGTCAACTTCGTGCGCAGCAAACTCGGCCTGCCCTACTGGTCGCTGGCCGGACACCTGAAACACAAGGTCAAGAACGCCGTCAATTTCATCTCCAACTTCGAATCCGCGGTGGCGCTGGCGGCGCGCAAACATGGCGTGGACGGCATGGTATGCGGGCACATCCACCGCGCCGAAATCAGCATGACCGGCGGCGTGCTGTACCTGAACTGCGGCGACTGGGTGGAGAGCTGCACCGCGCTGGTCGAGCACGCCGACGGCAAGATCGAACTGCTGCACTGGTCCGACCAGCAACATGCACTGAAGGCGGAAGCCACCCTGCCGGCGATCGCGGCATGAGGATCGTGCTGGTCAGCGACGCCTGGGAACCGCAGATAAACGGCGTCGTCACTACGCTCAAGCGTACCTGCGAGGAGCTGACTGCCCTTGGCCACACGGTGGAGGTGATCGGCCCGGACCGCTTTCGCACCGTGCCGTGCCCGGGCTACCGGTCGATCCGCCTGGCGCTGCTGCCCGGCCGGCGGCTGACGCAGCTGCTGAGCGGACTGACGCCAGACGCCATCCACATCGCCACCGAAGGACCACTCGGCCAGGCGGCACGGCGCTACTGTCTGAACCGCGGCCTGGACTTCACCACCGCCTATCACACGCAGTTCCCGGAGTATCTGGCGCTGCGCACGTCGATCCCGGCGCGCTGGACCTATGCCGCCGTGCGCCGCTTCCACACCCCGGCGGCGCGCACCATGGTCGCCACCGCCTCGCAGCAGACGGTGCTGGAAGAACACGGCTTCGGGCATCTGGTGCGCTGGAGTCGCGGCGTGGACACGACGCTGTTCCGACCGCAGGACAAGGGCTTTCTGCTTGCGCCGCGGCCGATCGCCATGTACGTCGGCCGGGTGGCGGTCGAGAAGAACCTCGACGCCTTCCTGGCGCTGGACCTGCCGGGCAGCAAGTTCGTGGTCGGCGACGGGCCGGCCCTGGCCGGCCTGCGTGCGCGCTACCCGACGGTGCGCTTCACCGGCTTCAAGCACGGCGAAGAACTGGCACAGCACCTGGCGGCGGCGGACGTTTTCGTATTCCCAAGTCGCACCGACACCTTTGGCCTGGTGCTGCTGGAGGCGATGGCCTGCGGCGTGCCGGTGGCAGCGTTTCCGGTCACCGGCCCCAAGGATGTGGTGCTGCCCGGCGTGACCGGCGTTCTGCACGAGGATCTGGGCCGCGCCACGCTGCAGGCGCTGCGCCTGGACCCAGCCGCCTGCGTGGCGCATGCCAGGGCGTACTCGTGGCGCAACGCCACGGGGCAGTTCCTGGCCAACCTGGCGCCACTGAAACAGCCGGAAATACCTGCCGCGGCGCCCGTGCAGGACGCTGGGTGTTACTGAGCCGGCTGGCCTAGGCGCTGGATCAGCCAAGCACGGACCGGTAGCCCTCGCGCCAGGTCGGATACAGGAAGCGAAAACCGCTGGCCAGCAGACGGGTGTTTTGACAGCGGCGGTTGGCCTGGGCCGCCGGCAGGTCCGCGGAGCCGGGCGCCGGCACGTCGATCCAGGCGGCCAGTTCGCGCAGCAGCCGGGCATGATCCGTGGGTGCGCAGTCCACACCCAGGTACAGCGGCGCCGGATCGGCCAGGCCCAGCAGATGCACGATGGCGCCGGCCGCATCGTCGCGATGCAGGCGGTTGCTCCAGCGCGGCGGCCCGGCCGCACAGCGCGCCAGGCCGTCGCGCAGGCTGCGCAGCAGCGGGCCTTCACCGGCGCCATACAGCCCGGCCGGGCGCAGCACCAGGCCCGGCAGGCCGCTTGCGCGCAACAGGGACTCCGCCTGCAGCAGGCTGGAGGTCTGCGCATCGCGGGCGGTCACCGGCGAATCCTCGTCAACCCAGCCACCGTCGTTTTGCGCATAGCAGCGGGTACTGGTCACCAGAAGCACACGCCGGACCGGCGCTGACATCGCGCCCAGCGCGGTCAGCAGATTGCCCCAGGCCGTTTCATAGGTGGCGCGATACGCCTGCGCATCGCCGCTGTCCGGTGCCGCGCAGAACACGACCTGATCGACCGCCGGCAAGCGGGGCACGCCAGCCGCAAGGTCGATCACCAGCGGTTCGATGGCGGCCGGCAGCCCGTGCGCGTGCCGGCGCAGGCCAAACACGCGACTACCCCGCTGCGCCAACAGCCGGCCGACGCGCCGACCAAGATCGCCGCAGCCGGCGATCAGGACCGTCGCCGCGCTGCCACCCGCATCATTCAAAGCTCACTCCCCAGCCACCGCCTCGCGCAGTAACGTCGGCGTCGCGAGGCTGCGGTACTCTTGAAGCCGGACGACATGCAGGCAACGCCGGCAGCATTCTTCCGGCCAAACGCCGCACACTGCGTGCGGCACCCTCGAATCATCAACCACGTGAGGCACATTCCATGAAGCTTTATTACACCCCCGGCGCCTGTTCCATGGGCCCGCATATTGCCCTGCGCGAAGCCGGCCTGAGCTTCGACCTGGAAAAGGTCGACCTGATGGGCAAGAAGACCGAATCGGGAGCCGACTTCGCCGCCATCAACCCCAAGGGTTACGTGCCGGCGCTGCAGCTGGACAACGGCCAGATTCTGACCGAAGCGGGCGTCGTGCTGCAGTACATCGCCGACCAGAAGCCGGGCAGCGGCCTGGCGCCGGCTGCCGGCACGCTGGAGCGCTACCGCCTGATGGAGATGCTCAATTTCATTTCCACGGAACTGCACAAGAGCTTCAGCCCGCTGTTCAACCCGACCTCGACCGACGACGCCAAAAAGGCGGCCACGGCCAACATCACCAAGCGCCTGGGTTACCTGAACGAGCAGCTGGCCGGCAAGCAGTACCTGCTGGGCGACACCTTCACGGTGGCGGACTGCTACTTCGGCACCGTGCTGGGCTGGTGCCAGTACGCCAAGCTGGACCTGTCGCCGTGGGCCAACATCGGCGCCTACGCTGGCCGGGTCATGTCCCGCCCGGCGGTACAGGCCACGATGAAGGCCGAAGGCCTGATGGGCTGACGCCGCGGCCCACGGGTCACGCGCAACCGGTCCTGCCAGCGCGGCGGGACCGGTTTTTTTACGCCTGAAGGAATCCGCTTCCGGCCGGCGCGTCCGGAACCGGCACGGCGGCCTGCTAGAATTTCGCCCCCGCTCTTCCCCTCTCCAATCCGCGCAGGAATCGGCTTTGCGTTCACTGCTCCAGTCCCTTATTGCCCAGGCCCTGGCCCGGCTGCACGAGCAGGGCGTCGTGCCCGTCGCGCTGGCGGCCGGCGACGTGCACGTCGAGCGGGCCCGCGACAGGACTCACGGCGATTTCGCCAGCAATGTCGCGATGACGCTTGGCAAGGCCGCGCGCAGCGCGCCGCGGGCGCTGGCCGAACGCATCGTGGCGGCGCTGCCGGCCGCGGACGCCGTGCTGCGGGTCGAAATTGCCGGGCCGGGCTTCATCAATTTTCATTTGCAGCCGACGGCGCAGCTGGGCGTGCTGCTGGACGTGCTGGCTGCCGGTGACGCCTACGGCCAAAGCCAGATCGGCGCCGGTCAGCGCGTGCAGGTGGAATTCGTGTCGGCCAACCCGACCGGCCCGCTGCATGTGGGTCACGGCCGCGGCGCGGCCTACGGATCCAGCCTGGCCAACCTGCTGCAGGCGGCGGGCTTCACGGTCGAGCGCGAGTATTACGTCAACGACGCCGGGCGCCAGATGGACATCCTGGCGGTCAGCGTCTGGCTGCGCTACCTGGAATTCCTGGGCCAGGAGCTGAGCTTCCCGGCCGGCGCTTACCGCGGCGATTACGTGCGCGCCATCGCCACCTCGCTGGAACAGCAGGTCAGCGACACCCTGCTGCGGCCCGCCGCCGACGTCCTGAACGCCCTGCCGCCCGACGGCCCGCAGGGCGGCGACGTGGATCAATACCTCGATGCCCTGATCGCCCGCGCCAAGCTGCTGCTGGGCGCCCCCAACTACGCCCGCCTGCACCGCCACGGCTGCGACACCATCCTGGCCGATATCGACGACGACCTGACCGCGTTTGGCGTCAGTTTCGATCGCTGGTTTCGGGAAAGCAGCCTGGTCGACAGCGGTGCGCTGGACCGCGCCATCCAGGCCCTGCGCGCCGCGGATCACCTGTATCAGAAGGACGGCGCCTGGTGGTTTCGGGCCACCACATTCGGCGACCGCCAGGACCGGGTGGTGATCCGCGACAACGGCGAGCCGACCTACTTCGCCAGCGACGTTGCCTATCACCTGGACAAGCTTGGCCGCGGCTTCGACCACATCATCGACATCTGGGGCTCGGACCATCATGGCTATATGGACCGCATCCGCGCCGCCCTGCGCGCGCTCAGTGGCTCGGCCGACGCGCTGACCGTGCTGCTGGTGCAGTTCGCGGTGCTGTATCGCGGGCTGGAGAAGGTCTCCATGTCCACCCGCAGCGGCGAGTTCGTGACCCTGCGCGAGCTGCGCGACGAGGTCGGCAGCGACGCGGCGCGGTTTTTCTATGTGCTGCGCAAGTGCGATCAGCACCTGGACTTCGACCTGGAACTGGCCCGCTCGACCAGCAACGACAACCCGGTCTACTACGTGCAGTACGCCCACGCCCGCATCGGCGCGGTGCTGCGCCAGCTCGCCGAACGGGGGCTGAAGTACGAACAGCCCACGCCGGACGGCCTGGCCGTGCTGGGCGAGCAGCCCGAACTGGAACTGGCCGCCACACTGGCCCGTTACCCACAGCTAGTCGAAGGCGCCGCCCAGGCCTACGAACCGCACCAGATCGCCTACTACCTGCGCGAGCTGGCCGGGCAGTTTCACGCCTACTACAACAACCACCCATTCCTGGTCGACGACGCCGCCCTGCGCAACGCGCGCCTGACGCTGGTGAAGGCCGTGCGACAGGTGCTCAAAAACGGTCTGCGCGTGCTGGGTGTGTCCGCTCCGGAGCAAATGTAATGGCGACCAAACGGCGCGGCGCGCAGCGCTCCGGAACCAGCGCGGCCTGGGCGCGGGGATTTTTCACGGGCTTGGCCAGCGGCGGGCTCACGGCGGCCGTCGTGTATTTTTCCGTGCTCAGCAAGAACCCGGCCGCCCTGCCGGACAACACGCCCAAGCCCACCGACGGCGACAGTGCCAAGGCCGTCGGTGGCCCCAAGCCGAAATTCGAGTTCTATACCATCCTGCCGGAGCTCGAAGTCCCGGTACCGGACCAGCCATCGGGCGACGCCCGTCAGGCAAGCGTGCCGTCCGCACTGCAAACCCCGTCGCCGCCCATTCAGGGAACGGTTGCGCCGGGCGCTGCGGGTGCGCCCACCCAGCCCCTGCCTGCGCCGCAGCCGCTGCCACCGGGAGCACCGCCGGCCAGCAGCGGCGGGCGTTACATCCTGCAGGCCGGCTCGTCACGCAACAGCGCCGACGCCGAGCGCCTGCGTGCAAGCCTTGCCCTGCAAGGCATGGTGGCGCAGGTGCAGCCGGTCAACATCAACGGCGAAACCTGGCACCGCATCCGGGTAGGCCCGTTCGCATCGCGCGCCGAGGCCGACACCGCCCAGCGCCAGCTGCACGGCGCCAAAATCAACACCATGCTGCTGGAACTGCGCGCTCCCTGACACGCAGCCGCCACATTCCCAGCCCACGCTTACTTGTTTCGACCCGCCCCGGAGACCCCGCCGCAATGATCACCCAGACCCCCACCCTGCACGCCTTCGTGTCCGGCCGCAGCGAGGGCTTCACGCCGCTGAATGCCTTCGACGGCGCCCTGCTCGACGCCGGTGTCGGCAACACCAACCTGGTCAAGATGTCCTCCATCGTGCCGCCGGCCACGCGCGAGGTCGACGTGGCCGACATGCGCCTGCCGCCGGGCGCGCTGGTGCCGATCGCGTATGCGGCCATGGAATCCGACATCCCGGGTTCGATGATCTGCGCCGCCGTTGCCGCCGCCTGGTCGCACGATCCGGCCAAGCCGGGCCTGATCATGGAATACCACTCCCACGGCCACCGCGAGGATGCCGAGCGGGTGGTGCGGCGCATGGCCGAGGAAGGCATGAAGATGCGCGGCTGGGAAATCCGCGAACTCAAATCGCTGGCCATCGACATGCAGGTGGAGAAGATCGGCTGCGTGTTCGCCGCCGTCGTGCTGTGGCACCACGAGGCCTGAGCCATGCTGGACGACACCTGGTACACCGAACAATGGGCTGGCGAAGGCAGCGCCATCTCACTGGCATTGAAAGACAAGATTCATGACGTTCAGTCCGCTTACCAGCGCGTGGAGGTATTCGAGACCACGCGCTTTGGCAAGCTGATGACGCTCGATGGCCTGGTCATGGTCACCGAGCGGGACGAGTTCGTTTACCACGAGATGCTGGTGCACCCGGCCATGTTCACGCACGCCAATCCCAAGCGCGTGCTGATCATCGGCGGCGGTGACTGCGGCACCCTGCGCGAGGTGCTCAGGCACGACAGCGTGCAGCAGGTGGACATGGTCGAGCTGGACCCGGCAGTCACCGAAGCTGCGGCTCTGCACTTCCCCACGCTGCACGCGGCCAGCTTCGACCCGCGCGCGCGGCTGTACTTCCAGGACGGCATCGCCTGGGTGGCGGATGCCGAGCCGGGCAGCTACGACGTGATCCTGATCGACTCCACCGACCCGGTCGGTCCGGCGCAGGGCCTGTTCAGTGTCGATTTCTACCGCAACTGCCAGCGCGCGCTGGCGAGCGGTGGCGTGCTGGCGGCACAGAGCGAATCGCCGCTGTTCCATGCCGACCTGATCCGCGCCATGCAGCGGGATCTGAAAAGCGCCGCCTTTGCCGACGTGGCCACGGTCGATTTCCCGCAGTGCACGTATCCGTCCGGCTGGTGGAGCGTGACCCTGGGCGCCCGCGACGGTTCGGCCAGCGCATTCCGGGGCGAAGCCAACGCCCGGCCGCCGTTCGCCACCCGCTACTACAACGCCGCCCGCCACCGCGGCGCGCTGGCGCCGGCGCAGTTCATGCTCGGCTGAAGCGGCCAGCTTCATTCCAATGCAATCATCAGGAGTTCGATACCGATGACAGCCATCAAGCGTGTCACCAAGGCAGTGTTTCCGGTCGCGGGTCTGGGTACGCGCTTCCTGCCCGCCACCAAGGCCAACCCGAAGGAAATGCTGCCGGTGGTCGACAAGCCGCTGATCCAGTACGCGGTCGAGGAAGCGGTCGCCGCCGGCATCACCGAGCTGGTGTTCGTCACCGGGCGCAGCAAGCGGGCCATTCCGGACCACTTCGACACGGCTTATGAGCTGGAAGCCACGCTCGAGAAAAGCGGCAAACAGGACATGCTGGACCTGGTGCGCAACATCACGCCCCCGAACGTCACCTGCATCTACATCCGCCAGGCGGCGCCACTGGGCCTGGGCCACGCCGTGTTGTGCGCCGCGCCGGTGGTCGGGGACGCGCCGTTTGCCGTGCTGCTGGCCGACGACCTGATCGCCGCCGCCGATCCGACGCAGCACACCGCGACCTGCCTGAAGGACATGATCGATATCCACCAGCAGCGGGGCGCCAGCATTCTGGGCGTGGAGGAAATCCCGATCGAGTTCTCGCGCCGCTACGGCGTGGTGCGCCCGCGCGAGGTCAGCCGCGGCCTGTACGAAGTGGACGACATCGTCGAAAAACCGGCGCCGCAGGACGCGCCGTCCAACCTGGGCGTGGTCGGCCGCTACGTGCTCACGCCGCGCGTGTTCGACCTGCTGCGCAAGACCCAGCGCGGCGCCGGTGGCGAGATCCAGCTCACCGACGCGCTGGCCGAGCTGATCAAGTACGAGCGCCTGTTCGCCTACAGCATCCCCGGCCACCGCTACGACTGCGGCAGCAAGCTGGGCTACCTCGAAGCCACCATCGAGTACGGCCTGCGCCACCCGGAACTGGGCGCCGAGTTCAAGCAGTTCCTGCTCGAGCGCGCCACCGAGTCGTTCGAGCCCAGGCTGTGAGCGAGGCGCTGGCCGCCGAGGCGTGGGCGGTCTACCGCGCCGCCGAATGCCTGCACGACGAAGCCACCGTGCGTGCCGCCGTCGATCGCCTGGCCGCCGACGTCACGGCCACCCTGGCCGGCCACAACCCGCTGCTGCTGTGCCCGATGACCGGCGGCGTGGTGCTGGCCGGCCACCTGTTGCCGCAGCTCGACTTCCCGCTGGAGTTCGACTACATCCACGCCACGCGCTATGCGGGCGCCCTGCAGGGTGGCCAACTGACCTGGAAAGTCACGCCCACGGCCGATCTGGCCGGCCGGCACGTGCTGGTGGTCGACGACGTGCTCGACCGGGGCATCACCCTGGCCGCACTGGTCGATTTCTGCCACCGCGAGGGCGCCGCCAGCGTGCTCACCCTGGTGCTGGTCGACAAGCGCTGCCAGCGCAAGGCGGACATCGAGGCCAACTTCGTCGGGCTGACCACGCCCGACCGCTACCTGTTCGGCTGGGGCATGGACTACAAGGGCTATCTGCGCAACGTGCCGGGCATCTACGCGGTGGCCGACACGCCATGATCGCCATTCTTGGCGGCTCGGGTCTGGACCGCTGGCCGCAACTGGGCACGCTCACCCCGCAGTCGATCGACACACCCTACGGCGAACCTGCCGCGCCGCTGCTGTGCGGGCAGATCGACGGTGTTGCGGTGTGCTTTCTGCCCCGTCACGGCGCCGGCCACAGCCTGCCGCCGCACCGCATCAACTACCGCGCCAACCTGTGGGCACTCAAGCAGGCCGGCGCGCGCGCCGTGATTGCCGTGGCGACGGTCGGTTCGATCCCCGCCCACATGCCGCCCGGCGCCCTGGTGCTGCCGGACCAGATCGTGGACTACACCCACGGCCGCCAGGCGAGCTACTTCGACGGCGCCGATGGGCGGGTCGAGCACATCGAATTCACCGAGCCCTACGACCCTGATCTGCGCACCGCACTGCTGGCTGCGGCCAGTGGCGCCGGCATCGCGCTCATCGATGGCGCCACCTACGCCGCCACGCAGGGCCCGCGCCTTGAAACCCGCGCCGAGATCGACCGCCTGGAGCGCGACGGCTGCCACATCGTGGGCATGACCGGCATGCCCGAGGCCGCGCTGGCGCGGGAACTGGCCCTGCCCTACGCCTGCCTTGCGGTGGTCGCCAACCGGGCCGCCGGGCGCGGCGCCAGCAGCCTGCTGGCCGAGATCGAACAGCACCTGGGCGCAGGCATCGCCGCCGCGCAGCGGCTTCTGATCGCCGCCCTGCCGGGGCTTGCCGACACTGCCTGAAGTGCGCCTTGTGCACCGGCCAGGAAGTGTCCTCAAGAATCCCCGACTGCTGCCGATAGATTCAGGCATCGAACCCGGCACTGCGGCGTGGTGGCCGGGCGGTGAGGCACAACTGGGCGCGATTCATGATCTTGCTGACGAGCGAAGATGCGTCGTTGATGGACCGCTGGGCAGTGGCCGTGGGCGGACGCGGCACGCTGATCCGGCGCGTGAGCCTGCTTGCGCAAGCCGAGGGCGCGCTGGCCGGACGCCGCCCCGAGGTCATGCTGCTGGATCTGTCGCTGGACGGTCTGTCCGGCGCGGCGGGTATTGCCGGCCTGCTCAGTTTCAGTCCGGCCACGCGCGTCATTGCCCTGAGCCACCAGCCGAACGACGACGAGGGCATCGCCGCCCTGCGGGCCGGCGCGCGCGGTTACTGCAATGCCTACATCGACCCGCGCCTGCTGGCCAAGGCCATCACGACCGTGCAGAACGGCGAGGCCTGGGTTGGCCGGCGTCTGACCGACCGGCTGGTGGCGCTGGTCGGACAGCCCATGTCCGCGCAGATCGACACCGACTACGGCCTGGATGTACTGGACATGCTCACCTCGCGCGAGCAGGAAATCGCGCTGCACATCGGCGGCGGCAGCAGCAACAAGGCCATCGCCCAGCGCCTGGGCATCACCGAACGCACCGTGAAGGCACACCTGGGCTCGGTATTCGCAAAACTTGGCGTGCACGACCGCCTGCAACTGGCGTTGCTGGTCACCGGCCGCCTGCAATACAGCAGCCCGACCACGCCGGTGCACTGAGTGACGGTCGGTCGCTGCGGCGGCGCAACCAAAGTCCAATAGCCAAGGGCCGACAACTGCCGGCATAGTGCCCACCGACGCGCCGCAAGGCCACATCGCACGAGCCAAGGCAATGGAAACAATCGGATCAATCAACGCCGTCTGCGGCCGGGTAACCGGCGTGGATGAGCACGGTTGCGCGCGCGTGCTGCGCCAGGGCGAGCCGGTGTACGCCCACGAGACGCTGGTCGCGGCGCTGGACGCCACCGCCACGGTGCGCCTGTTGTCGGGCGGGGAACTGTTCGTGGCGCCCGGCAAGCTGGTGGTGCTGGACGCCGACGTGTTCGAGCACGACGAGTGCGTCGACGACGGCAGCCTGTACCTGGCGGATGTGCAGCGAGTGCTGCGCTGGCTGCAGCCGGCAGGGCGCCAGTCGGTGGCCTGATCGAGGATTTTCGTCACGGATGGTGCAACTGCCAGCCCCGGCCTCATCGCTGGCGATCGTCGCGCCGCACAGCCGCGCGCCCACAGGGAAGTGCGCCCGAACCTGATGGGGTTCCTGTCGCAGGAGCGGGCCGTGCCCGCGACCCCTCGTTACCGATAAACCGGACTCGCTTCGTCACGACTGACCGCTCAGGTCGCGGGCATGGCCCGCTCCTACGTTGGCCGCCGACGGACGCGGCCAATGCCGCCACCGGGGCTAATGGGTTTGTTGTAGGAGCCCGGCTTTGCCGGGCGATGGGTAAGCCAGCGCCTTGCCGCGCGGCACCGTCGATGAAGGGCTATCGCGCAGCACAGCTGCGCTCCCACTGTGGCGGTGAGCCGGACGCCGGTGGGTCACTGATCGTTACTCGTCTACAACTGCGCGCTCCCTGCGGCGCCCCGGCCACGCTTGCCGGCCCCGGGCGGCCGGCTTAGAGTGCGGCAATGCCCCGGCCGCACGTGAGGAGACCGCCATGAACGCCCCCAGCAGCCTGCCTGCCCTACCCTTTGCCTGGCCAGACGAGGGCCTGCGCCGCGTGCCGTACGCGGTGTTCACCGACCCGGCCATCTACGCCCTGGAGCAGGAGCGCATCTTCCGCGGCCCGACCTGGAGTTACGTCGCGCTGGAAGCGGAAATGCCGAACCCGCACGACTACGTGTCCACCTTCATCGGCGACACGCCGGTGGTGGTCACGCGGGGCGCCGATGGCACGCTGCACGCCTGGGTCAACCGCTGCGCCCACCGCGGCGCGCTGGTGTGCCGGGACCTGCGCGGCAATGCGCAGACCCACACCTGCGTCTATCACCAGTGGGCTTACGACGCGGCCGGCGGCCTGATCGGCGTGCCGTTTCGCAAGGGCCTGGGCGGCAAGGGCGGCTATCCGGCCGACTTCGACATGCGCCAGCACGGCCTGCAGCGCCTGCGCGCGGCCAGCCGGCGCGGCGTGGTGTTCGCAAGCTTCGCCGCGCAGGGTCCGAGCCTGGAGGAGTACCTGGGCGACACGATGCTCGGCAACATCGACCGGGTGATGACCAAGCCGGTCGAAATCCTGGGCTACAGCCGCCAGTACGTGCACGCCAACTGGAAGCTGTACGCCGAGAACACGCGCGATTCCTACCACGCCATGCTGCTGCACCTGTTCTATCCGACCTTCGGCATCGCCCGCCCGGCGCAGAAGGTGTCCATCGAGATGAACGAGGCGCGCTACCACAACCTGTTCACGGTCTGGCAGCCGTCCGGCAAGGAAAGCATGGACACCTACAAGCAGAACACCACGCGCGCCATCCAGGGCGGCCAGGACGCGCTCGAAGCCCCGCAGTTCCTGCGCTACATCAACGAGCGCGGCGACGACATCTGCATCACCATCGAGTCCCTGTTCCCCAACAGCGTGTTCCAGCACATCCAGAACGGCCTGGCGGTGCGCCAGATACGGCCGACAGCAGTAGATCAGTTCGAACTGTTCTGGACCTACTTCGGCTACACCGACGACACGCCGGAGCTGCGCGAGCACCGCCTGCGCCAGGCCAACATGCTGGGTCCGGCCGGGCTGATTGCGATGGAGGACGCCGAAGCCGGCGAAATCATCCAGCGCTCGGTGTCCGACGGCAGCAACCAGCAGTCCTTCGTCGAGATGGGCGGCTCGGGCACCGACAACCTGTACGACATCAGCGGCACGGACGAGAACTCCATCCGCGGCTTCTGGCAGGGCTACCGCGATTTGATGGGTTTCTGACTGCATGCGCCATTGCAGCCACTGCGGCGGGCCGGTGGAGCTGCGCGTGCCGGCCGGCGACAACCGCCAGCGGCACGTGTGCCCGGCCTGCGACACCGTCCACTACCAGAACCCGCGCCTGATCGTGGGCTGCATCCCGCAGTGGCAGGGCCAGGTGCTGCTGTGCCGGCGCGCGATTGAACCCGCCTACGGCCGCTGGACCCTGCCGGCCGGCTTTCTGGAACTGGGCGAAGGCACGGCCCAGGGCGCCGCCCGCGAGGCGGCCGAGGAAGCCTGCATCGAGGTCGACATCGGCCCCCTGTTCAGCATGATCGACGTGCCGCACATCGGCCAGGTGCACATGCTGTACCTGGCCGAGCTGCGCCAGCCGCGCTGGGCGGCCGGCGACGAGAGCCTGGAAGTGGCCCTGTTCGCCGAGAAGGACATTCCCTGGCAGGAGCTGTCGTTTCGCAGCGTGCGCGAGGCGCTGCAACACTACTTCGACGACCGCCGACGCGGCACCTTCGGCCTGCACATGGCCGTGCTGGGGCCGCCGCCGGCCTGAGCCGGCAGTGCGAACGGGTGAGTTCGTTGCCCGGCTTGCGCGCGATCAGGGCACGGGGCTACAAAGGCGCCACAGTGCGCACAACGATAACGATGCAGAGGAGCAGCCATGAATCAGCCCACCCGCCTGCCCGGCGCGGCGCTGGCGCAGGAACTGACTGAGGCGGGCCGTACCGACGGCGCGCACACGCCGTTCGATCTGGTGCTGAATGCGGCCCGCCGTGGCGAGCTGGACGAGGCGGCGCACTACCGGCTGCTGGGCCGGCTGTGGGTGCTCAAGCGGCTGATGTATTACGTCTACGGCGGTTGGGCGCAGGGCCTGAACGTGAACGAATACCCGCCGTCGGTGGACTACCTGCTGTCCAAGCAGCTGTACGACGATTCCACGCACGAGATGGTGCTGGTGGACGAGATCCTGCGCCGCGGCCTGGCGCCCACGCAGCGGGCGGTGTTTCGCCATCCCAATGGCCGCTTCGTGACGGCCAGCCGCATCGGGCATTTCGTGTTCACGCTGCGCGCGCTGGCCAACTACGCCCACAACGTGCGCATGGCAGCCCTGAACCTGGGCGCCAAGATTGTCGAACTGGCCTGGTTGGAACGCTTTGCGGCGCAGTTTCCGGACCCGGCGCTGCGCCGGCTGTTCGACGGCCTGATCGCCGAGACCGCCAGCCACGTGCAGATGGGCCGCTTCGTGGTGGAGCGCTTCGTGGAAAAGCCGGTCGACCAGGAACTGTGCCGGCGCACGGCGGCCATCGCGCGGCGGGACTATCTGGCGGTGCTGGACGAGATCGGCGGGCAGGTGCTGGGTGTCGAGGCGGTCACGCCGACCGGACACATCGAAATCCCGCGCGGCCTGGACTGAGGAGCGACGAGCGTGAGTACGCAGCCCGAAAAAATCGCCATCCGCATCGACCACGACCGCTGCACCGAGTGCCGCATGTGCTACGTGGTGTGCCGGGAGATCAACCTGAACGCGGTGGTCATCGACCCCGGCCCCAAGCACCTGCACGAGATCGACATGGACCGCTGCACGTATCCGGCCTGCACGGTGTGCCTGATGTACTGCCCGGCACCGGCGTCGATCGTGGAAGTGGTGTCCGGCCTGTCGCTGGTGCCGCCACCGGCGCAGGTGTGGACGCAAGACAAACGCTGGCCGCGGCGCGCGCCGCGCGCTGGCAACTGAGGCAGGAGGCCGATCATGGAACTGCATCCGATCCTTCAGGAATTTCTCGACACCTGGGTCTACCCGACCGGCTTTTCCGGGCCTGGTTACGACTTTCGCATGCACATTACCGAGCGCTGCATCCCGGCCTGGAACGGCATGACGCTGTCGGCGGTCAAGGCCGCGCAGGAAGATGCCAGGACCCCGACCCGCGAGTGGCTGTGGAGCAGCGTGCTGGCCGGCTATGCCGGCGAAGGCCCGCAGATGTCGATCAAGCAGATGTCCACGCAACTGCTGTCGGTGTCGCTCGAAGACCAGGAGCGCTACATCGACCTGCAGCGCATGCGCGCCCAGCAGGTGTGGGACGAGGTCAAGCACGGCATGCTGCACGCCGACGTGCTGCTGCGCGGCGGCTACGTGCAGCGCGAGGAAGACCTGATGGAAAACGCCGATGCCAATACGCTGGGCATCCTGTCCTACTTCGGATGCACGGCGATGTTCCCGCACATCCACCCGCTGGCGCGGGCGGCGCAGCACTACTTTTTTGAAGGCTCGGCCTGCCTGGGCATCCAGGTGCGCATGCGCTACATGAACGACCCGCTCGACCTGCACGACAACCTGAGCCAGTACCACGAGGAGCTGATGCACTTCATGGAAGGCAAGTACCAGATGGATGTCTACGCGCTGACCGAAAAGGACCAGCGCGCCATCGAGGACACGCTCGATTTCCTGCTCAAGCCCTGGGCGCCCACGCTCGCCGACGCGCTGGCGCGCGCCAAACAGGGAGCAGCCGCATGAGCCTCGCCGGCCTCAAACTCAAGATCGACACCGCGGTGTGCATCCGCTGCGGGCTGTGCCGCGAGGTATGCCCAGAAGATGCCGTGCACCCCAAGCTGCACGACATCCACCACTGGTTCGAGGTGGTGACCGACGAGTGCACCGGCTGCGGCGAGTGCCTGCCGTACTGCGTGGTGCCCGGCGCGCTGGTGGCGGCGGGCACTGCTGCTGCCTGAACGCGGATGGACCGATACCGGCCGCAAGCCGCCGACGCTTGCGATCTGGCGGGCCTGCTGCTCGCCAAACCGCCCGATAATTACCCGACCTGACCAACCTGCCAGCACGCGCAGACCGAGGAGCAACGTTATGGGCCACTACACGTCCGATCTGTCCCGCCCGGAGGCCAATCACGCCGAGCTGTACCGCGACCCGGCCATCTTCGACGAGGAAATGGACAAGATTTTCCACGCCACCTGGGTGTACGTGGGCCACGACAGCGAGGTGCCGAACCCCGGCGATTACAAGACCAGCTTCATCGGCCGCGTGCCGGTCGTCATGTCCCGCGACATGGCGGGCAAGATTCACGTGTTCGCCAACCGCTGCACGCACCGTGGCGCCACCGTGTGTCCGCGCGAGTTCGGCCACGCGGAAAGCTTTACCTGCCCCTACCACGCCTGGACCTATCGCCTGGACGGCAGCCTGGAGGCGGTCGGCCTGCCGCGCGGCTACAACGAGGGCGAGCTCGACTATTCCGGCCTTGGCCTGCCGGTGGCGCCGCGCATCGGCAGCTACCGCGGCTTCGTGTTCGCCAGCCTGAACGCCGACGTGCGCGACTTCGACACCCACATCGGGCCGGTCCGCAAATACATCGACTACTACTGCGACCTGTCACCGACCGGTGAAATCACCGTCGGGCGCACCGGCATCTACAAGCACCAGTACCGCGGCAACTGGAAGGCGCAGCTGGAAGGCAGCGTCGAGGGCTACCACGTGTGGCACAACCACCGCACCGCCATCGACATCATGAGCCGCTTCCTGCCGATCATGAAGCAGTACCAGAACCTGCCCATGAAGGCCTACGACCTGGGCTTCGGCCACAACATCGTCGAGAACTACACGCTCACCGACGCGCAGGTGCACGAACGCTGGCCGGCCGAGTTCATCGACCTGCTGGTCGGCGCGCACGGACGCGAGCGGGCCATGAACGCGCTGCGCCACCGCTTCAACGTGGTGCTGTTCCCGAACATGGCGATCCTGGAATACCACGTGCGGGTGATCCGGCCGCTGGCGGCCGACCATACGGAAGTGCGCCAGTACCACACCTCCATGGTCGGCCTGCCGGCCGAAATGAACCTGCGCCGGGTGCGCGAGCACGAGTTTTTCTACGGCCCCGGCGGTGCCGGCGGACCGGACGACCTGGCCACCTTCGACCGCATCCAGCAGGGCATGGAAGCCTGGACCGCGCCCTGGGTGCTGTTCAACCGCGGCCTGAAATCGGAAGAAACCACGCCCGAGGGCCAGCGCTTCGGCCACCATACCCAGGAGACGCCCCAGCGGGCGCCCTACTACGAATACCGGCGCCTGATGGAAGGCAAGCCGCCCGCGCCAAGCCGCATCCGCCTGGCGGCGGCAGGCTGAGGTGGCCAACATGAACCAGGCCCAGGCCGAAGCCTTTCTGTTCCGCGAAGTGCGGCTGCTGGACCAGCGCAAGTTCCGCGACTGGCGGCAGCTGCTGGCCGACGACGCCATCTACTGGGTGCCCAACGGCGACGCCGACGGCGATCCGCAGCAGCACTGCTCCATCGTCTACGCCACCGCGGCGATGGTCGAAGACCGCCTCGACCGGGCCGAAAGCCCGTTCTACTGGGTGGGCGACCCGCCCATCCGCAGCGTGCACACGGTCAGCAACGTGCTGCTGGAGCGCGCCGATGGCGACAGCGCCGACATCGCCTGCAACCAGGTGATCTACCTCTACCGGGAGAATGACCAGCGCCGCGACCAGGTACTCGACACCCTGCCGGCACAGTGCGAATACCGCCTGCGCCGGCAGGGTGACGACTGGCAGATTGCCTACAAGAAAGTCGCACTGCTGACCAGCGACGGCCTGGTGCCGCTGCTGCCGCCGATCATCTGAGGCCGCTCGTCAGCCCGCCCTTGGGCGGCCTATTCCGATGGCCGCAAGGTCGTGACCCGGCACCAGCCGGCCGGAGTAATACCGGCTGGCCAGACGCAGACGATCATCGCCCACGTTGTGCGGAATGACGTGACTTAGCACCAGCGTCTTGGCGCCGGCCTGCTGGGCGATGCGGCCGGCGTCCTCGATGGACGTGTGCGCGGACAGCAGGTGATGCTTGAGTGCCTGCGTGGCCTCGTCCAGCGGTGGCGGGAACAGCCTGTCAACCCAGGCGGCGTCGATCACTTCGTGCACCAGCACGTCGGCATTGCGCGCCAGGCGCACCAGGTTCTGGCATGGTCCGGTGTCGCCGGAGAACACCACCGAGCCCTGCTCGCTGTCGAAGCGGAACGCGAACGACGGAAACACCGGCGCGTGCTCCACCAGCGTTGCCGTCACCCGAACATTGGCATCCGACCACACCGGGAACGGCTCCATGGCCGGCGCGGGCGTCTGGTTGGGGCTGACAAAGCCGGCCATCGACGGCAGCTCGATGTCCTGCGCGTGCACCAGGGTGCGCAGGTCCGGCCACAGGTAGTCACGAACGCGGTCATTGATATCGGTCGCGAAGGCCCGAAAAATGCCATCGGTCATCTGCGCCGTGCCGGGTGTGGGCGCGTCCGGAAACACCACGGCCGGTTCGGGGCGCGGCCGGCCCGGCACCTGAAACACCGGCGCCAGCTCGCCCCGCGGACCGGGCCCGAGCACATCGAGCGGCTGACGGCGACCGATGCCGGCCGTCCAGCCCTGCAGCAGCAGGTTGTTGTAGTCGACCACGTGGTCGGAATGCAGGTGGGTAAAGAAAAGCGCCCGCAGCGGTTCGAGCAGCTGGAACGGGTGCGCCTTGGGGTTGCTTCGCATCAGCGCCTGGGCGAGCTGGCGGGCGGCGCCATCGCCGCAATCGATCATGTAGGTCAGTTCGCGCACCTGCAGCGCCGAAGCGATGCCATGCCGGCTGCTGCCGGGAAACCAGGCCGGCCCGCCGGCCGTGCCCAGCAGGATCAGGCGGGTATCGAAATCGGCCGCCGCGTCTCCCGGATCGGCGATGGCGGCGGCAGCCGTTGCCGGCACTCCGCCCAGCATCAGCGACAGTGCCGCCATGCTGACCCCGGCGCCGGCCTTGAGCAAGCCTCGCCGCGACAGCGCCAACTGCACCGCATGACCCACTTCCTGACACATGCCACGTCCCTCCCCCCGGCCGAGCCTGCCACGCAGTGTAGGGGATGCAAGCGGTCACGGCCGCGCCGCTTGCCTGGTGGTGGGTCCGGATGCGGGCCCCCCGTTGCGCACCGCTCGGAACCGCCCGTCAGCGCCGTCGGGCGCACGGTATGATGCTTGGCAGCACACACCGCAGGAGGGAACGATGCTCTATTGGCAGTGGCTTGCGCTGGGCATGGCGTTGCTGATGGCCGAGCTGTTCCTGACCAGCTTTTTCGTGCTCTGGTTCGGGCTGGGCGCCCTGCTGGTCGGCGCACTGGTATGGCTGGACCCGGCGCTGGAGCCTGCGTGGCAGTTGCTGGGCTGGAGCGTCACCTCCGGGCTGCTCACGCTGCTGTGGTTCCGCTACCTTCGCCCCCGGATGAAGGACAAGACCCAGGCCGGCAACGCCCGCGCTGCGGTCATCGGCGAAGCCGGTCGCGTGCTGCGCGCGCCGCATGGCGACAAGCGTGGCATGGTGCGCTTCACCACCCCGCTGCTGGGCGACGACGAGTGGGAGTTCATCTGCGACGGCCCGGTCGCCACCGGGGACCGGGTGTACGTGAAGGATTTTTCCGGCAACACGCTGATCGTCGAGAAACGCGACTGACGCCAGCCGACTGTTTTCAATCTCAACCTCGGAGCAAACCATGCCTGGCATAACCCTGGCCATGTTCCTGTTCGTGCTGGTGGTGGTCACCATCGGCCTTGGCGTGCGCATCGTGCCGCAGGGCAGCAAGTACGTCGTGCAGCGCCTGGGCAAGTTCCACAGCTCGCTGTCGCCGGGCCTGAACCTGATCATCCCGTACGTCGATTCGGTGGCCTACAAGGTCACCACCAAGGACATCGTGATGGACATTCCCTCGCAGGAAGTCATCACCCGCGACAACGCCGTGATCATTGCCAACGCGCTGGCCTACATCAACATCGTGTCGCCGGAAAAGGCCGTCTATGGCGTCGAGAACTACATCTACGCCATCCAGAGCCTGGTGCAGACATCCCTGCGCTCGATCATCGGCGAGATGGCCCTCGATGACGCCCTGTCCTCGCGCGACGCCATCAAGGCCAAACTGAAAGCCGCCATCTCGGACGACATCGCCGATTGGGGCATCACCCTCAAGACGGTCGAAATCCAGGACATCAAGCCCTCGCCGACCATGCAGCACGCCATGGAGGAACAGGCCGCCGCCGAACGGCAACGCCGTGCCACGGTGACGCGCGCCGAAGGCGACAAGAGCGCCGCCATCCTGCAGGCCGATGGCCGGCTGGAGGCTTCGCGGCGCGATGCCGAGGCGCAGGTGGTGCTGGCCGAAGCCAGCCAGACCGCCATCCGCAAGGTGGCCGAGGCCACCCAAACCGGCGAGCTGCCGGTGGTCTACCTGCTGGGCGAGAAGTACATCGAGGCCATGCGAAGCCTAGCCAACAGCCAGAACGGCAAGCTGGTGATCCTGCCGGCCGACCTGCCGGCCGCCGTGCGGGGCCTGATGGGCAGTCTGGGCCAGGGGCCGCGATAAGGAAGGGCCGAATCAATCCATCCTGGATTTCTTGGGCGCCCGTAACCAAAAAAACCTGTGGGAGCGCAGCGTTGCTGCGCGATGATCGCCCAGCACAGCCTGGCTCCCACAGTTGTCCACCCAATCGCGCAATCAGTGGCTGCAAGCCGCTGGTCGCGTCAGGCCGGCAGATCAGCCCCCAGATGCGGCTTGACCGTGTCCATCAGCGTCTGGTGCACGCGCAGGTTGCCGCCGACCACGTTGCCGGTTTTCATGAACCGGTCGCCGCCGCGGATGTCGGTCACCACGCCACCGGCTTCCTGGATCAGCAGTACGCCCGCGGCGATGTCCCATTGTTGCAGGCCAAGTTCCCAGAAGCCGTCGAAGCGCCCGGCCGCCACGTAGGCCAGGTCCAGCGCCGCCGAACCGGCCCGGCGGATGGCGCAGCCGGCCATCGACACCGCCTTGAAGGATTCGGTGTAGGCGTCCAGGTGCCGCTGTGACTTGAACGGAAATCCGGTGCCGATGACCGCGCCGGCCAGCTTTTGCTGCTGGCTCACGCGCAGGCGCCGGTCGTCCAGGCGGGCGCCCTTGCCGCGCTCGGCCACGAACAGTTCGTTGCGCACCGGGTCGTACACCACGCCGACTTCGAGCCGGTCCCTGATTTCGAGCGCGATCGATACCGAGTACCACGGCAGGTCGTGCAGGTAGTTGGTGGTGCCGTCCAGCGGATCGATGATCCAGCGCGCGCCGTGGCTGCCAACCTCGCCCTGCGCGCCGCCTTCCTCGCCCAGGATGGCGTGGTCCGGGTAGGCGCGGTGAATGATCTCGACGATGCGCCGTTCGGCCTCGCGGTCGGCCTCGGTCACGAAATCGTTCGGGCCTTTCAGTTCCACCCGCAGCTCGTGCAGGCGCTCGCCGGTGCGCAACAGAAAATCGCCCGCGGCGCGGGCCGCGCGCACGGCAATGGTGGTCAATGGCGACATGGGGCAACCCGTTGCAAAGAGCGTCGCGGCGCAAAGATCGCGCCATGACTGGGCGGTGATTTTACCGCGTGCCGCTAGCGGGGTTATGGGCAGCGCTCAAAACGCCGTCCCGAAGCATGAAACGGCCCGCATCGTAGGCGCCCGGCTGTGCCGGGCGATCATCGCGCAGCAAAGCTGCGCTCCTACCGCAGGCAGGCGGCCGGGCCAACCCGCAGCCGGGCGCTAAAATTCGGCCCATGACCGCGCTCTCACACATCCGCATCGTGCTGGTCGGCACCACCCATCCGGGCAATATCGGCGCCGTGGCGCGTGCCATGCGCAACATGGCGCTGAGCCGTCTGTACCTGGTGCAGCCGAAGTATTTTCCGCACGAGGACGCCACCGCCCGCGCCGCCGGTGCCGATCAGGTGCTCGCGGATGCGATGCTGTGCGACAGCCTGCCGGCGGCGCTTGCCGACTGCACCCTGGTGATCGGCGCCAGCGCCCGCCCGCGCGCCATCGAGCTGCCGCCGCTGGAACCGCATGCCTGCGCCGGGCAGGTACTTGCTCACGCGGCCAGCGGCGAAGTGGCGCTGGTGTTCGGCCCGGAGCATTCGGGCCTGAGCAACGCGCAGCTGGACCTGTGCCAGCAGCGGGTGTGCATCCCCAGCAATCCGGACTTTCCCTCACTGAACCTGGCCGCTGCGGTACAGGTGCTGGCCTACGAGATTTACCGCCAGGCCGGCGCGCTGCCGATAGCGCCGCAGCCGCCCAGTCCACCGGCCACCCGTGATGAGGTCGAGCGCATGTTCGCGCACCTGGAGCAGACCCTGTGCGCGCTCGATTTCCTGTTGCCGAACAACCCGCAACGCTCGATGCGGCGCCTGCGCGCGCTTGTCAACCGGGCGGCGCCGGACCAGAATGAAATCCAGATTCTGCGCGGCATCCTCGCCGCCACCGGGCAGGCCATCGCGGCCGCCGATGCCAAGAGCGACCCCTGATGCTGAACCGCCTGCGAGAAGACATCGACTGCGTGTTCGCCCGCGACCCGGCGGCGCGCAACCGTTTCGAGGTGTTCACCACCTACCCCGGCCTGCATGCACTGTGGCTGCATCGCCTGGCGCACTGGCTGTGGGGACTCAAACTGCGCTGGCCGGCGCGTGCGGTGGCGTATCTGTCGCGTTTTCTGACCGGCATCGAGATTCACCCTGGCGCGCGCATCGGGCGGCGCTTTTTCATCGACCACGGCATGGGCGTGGTGATCGGCGAGACGGCCGAAATCGGTGACGACTGCACGCTCTATCACGGCGTGACCCTGGGCGGCACCACCTGGGAGAAGGGCAAACGCCATCCCACGCTGGAAAACGATGTCGTGGTCGGCGCCGGGGCCAAGATCCTGGGGCCGATCACCATGGGCCAGGGCGCGCGGGTCGGCAGCAATTCGGTGGTGGTCAAGGACGTGCCGGCCGGCGCCACCGTGGTCGGCATTCCCGGCCGCATCGTGGTGGCGGATGCCGATCGTCGGCGCGAGACCGCCGCCCGCATCGGCTTTGCCGCCTACGGCCTGCGCGGCGACCTGCCGGACCCGGTCAGCCGTTCGCTGGACACCGTGCTCGATCACATCGAGGCCATCGAGGAGCGCATGGCCAAGATCACCGCTGCCCTGCAGGAACTGGGCGTAACACCGGCCACGGATGACGCTGCCGCCGCGCACGCGCGGCGCGACGACGCGCAGGATTGACCGCGCCGCGTGACGCGGCGGTGCCGGCCGGCGATGCGCTGATTGCCGAGCCGGTGGCGCTGCCGGGCGCCGAGCCTGGCGCAGTCGCGCGCCCACGCCGTGCGTTCATCGAACCCGAACGCCTCAAACGCATCCTGGCCCTGGCGCTGCCCATCATCGCCGCCATGGTGTCGCAAAGCCTGCTGAACGTGGTCGACACAGCCATGGTCGGCGGCCTGGGCGATGCCGCGCTGGCGGCGGTGGGCCTGGGCAGCTTCGTGCTGTTCACCTGCCAGGCCATGATCCTGGGCCTGTCGATCGGCGTGCAGGCCATTGCCGCCCGCCGCAAGGGCGAGGGCCGGCTGGACGAGACCGCCGTGCCGCTGAACGCCAGCCTGCTGCTGATCCTGGTCATCGGCCCGCTGCTGACACTCGCGCTGTGCCTGCTGGCGCCGTGGTTCTTTCCGCTGCTCAATCCCGACCCGGCGGTGATTGCCGGCGCCGTGCCGTATTTCCAGATCCGCATGCTGGCCGGGCCGCTGATGGCCATGAACTACGCCTTTCGCGGCTACTGGAACGGCATCAGCCAGTCGCGCCTGTACATGACCACGCTGCTGATCATGCACGCCAGCAACGTGCTGCTGAATTACATGTTCATCTATGGCCACTTCGGCGCCCCGGCGCTGGGCGTGGTCGGCTCCGGCCTGGGCACGGCGCTGTCGGTGTTTCTGGGCACGGCCATCTACTACGGCTTTGGCTGGCGCTACGCACTCGAAGGCGGCTTTCTGCGTCGCTGGCCGCGGCGGGAGGATTACGCCGTCCTGGTGCGTATATCGGTACCAGCCGGCCTGCAGCACGTGTCTCAATCGGCGGGGCTGGTGGCCCTGTACTGGATCATCGGGCGCATCGGCACGGCGGAACTGGCCGCCGCCAACGTGCTGGTCAACCTGATGACGGTGGCCATCCTGCCTGGTATGGGCCTGGCCATGGCGGCGGCGACGCTGGTCGGGCAGACGCTGGGCCGTGGCGATGCCGCCGACGCCAGGCGCTGGACGCGGGACACGTTGCGCGTGGGCATGCTGGGCCTGGGCCTGCTGGGCGCGCCGATGGTGCTGACGCCGGACCTGATCCTGGGTGTGTTCCTGCACAACCCGGACACCGTCGCCCTGGCCCGCTGGCCGATGCGCATCGCCGGCATGGCTGTGGTGCTCGAAGGCATCAAGCGCGTCTACATGCAGGTGCTGATGAGCGCCGGCGACGGGCGGCGGGTGATGCGCGTCAGCGTGCTCACGCAGTGGGGCATGTTCACGCCGCTCGCCTATTTGATCGGTCCGGTGTGGGGCCTGGGCCTGCTCGGCATCTGGCTGGGGCAGGAGGTGTACCGGCTCGCGCAGGTCGCCCTGTTTCGCCGCTACTGGCGCCAGGGGCACTGGGCGCGGATCCGGATTTAGCCCGCCCGGGTTTCCCGGCTTTTTCGATGGCTGCGGGAGCACAAGCGGACCGGCAGTGGCCGCGTCGGCTCACGCTGGCGGCGCAATTTGGGAACGTGCGACTATCGCGACGTGCAAAAACCGGCCGTTCTGCTATTCGCTGGAGTGTGGGCAAGTGGGCTGAGCGCCCAGGGGCAGGAGATCACCGTCAGCATCGGCACCGTGACAGGGCCGGCGTGGCGCGCCAGCGACGTCAGCCTGACCTACATCTCCCCTTCCGCGTTTCGGCTGAATGTGGCGTCAGTCGAATGGGCGGGGCGCCCGGCCGTCAAAAACCTGCAAGTCGATTGCTCTGCCCCGCTGACGGGCGCGGCGCTGCGCTGCGAGCGCGGGCGATTCTCGGCAACGATCAGCGGCTGGGGCAAACAGCAGGGATCGCTGGACGGGGCCTTCGTCAGTGCCCAGAACTGGCGTGCCCGGCTCGACCTTGCGCGCCGCGGCCTGGTGGCGACCCTGGAACAATCCGGCGCGGACATGAACGTTTCCGCCCGCATGCGCGGCCAGAAAGTCGAGGATTTGCGCCAGCTCGCGGCCGCCTTTGGCCAGACCATGCCTGGGGAATTTTCCGGCGCCGTCGACCTGACGCTCAGCGCAAGGCTTGGCCCGGCGGCGACCACCGCAAACGTGGAGATGAGCAGCCGGTCCCTGAACTACCAGGAGCCTTCCGGCCGCTACGCCGCGGAAAATCTTGCGGCGCGCGCCGTGGCGCACTGGGACAGCGGACCGCAACGCTGGACCCTGCAGCTGGAAGGCCACGGTGGGCAGGCGTACGCGGAACCGCTGTTTCTGGATTTCACCGCCCTGCCGTCCACGGCCGAGTTGTTGGCGCTGGGCAGCGCAGACCATTGGCAGATCGAGCGTCTGCACGTGCAGCAGGGCACGGCCGGCACGTTCGACGCCACCGGACTGATCGCCAAGGCCGGCCTCGCGCTGGAAAGCGCAGAGATAGCCTTCGATGCCCCGGCCCTGGCGCCGGTGGTTGCGACGGACATCCAGCCGTTTCTGATCGGAACGCCGCTCGATGGCCTGATCGCGCAAGGCGCCGCGCGCGGCAGCGTGTCGCTGCGCGGCGGCAGCGTGACGGCGCTGGCGGCCGAGCTTTCCGGCGTAACGCTGACCGCCGGCCGGCTCGGGCTGTCGGCGCAGGACCTGTCCGGACAGGTGCACTGGGCGGGCGTCGATGCGGCGCCGTCGAGCCTGCAATGGAGCGCGGGAACCCTGAGCCGCATCCCGCTCGGGCCATCAGCTGTTTCATTCCGGGCTCAGGGGCGCGACCTGGCGCTGCTGGCGCCGTGGCGTCAGCCGCTGCTCGAAGGCGCAGTGCGTGTGGAACGGCTTGCCCTGCGCGGCCTGGGGCAAGCGCAGATGGATGCCGATTTTCGCGGGGCACTGGAGCCGATCGACCTGGCCGCGCTGTGCCGGGCACTGGACTGGCCGGTGTTTGGCGGCAAGCTTGGCGGGCGGTTGCCGGGACTTCGCGTGCAAAACGAGGTCTGGTCCATCGACGGCGCGCTCGAGGCGCAGGTGTTCGACGGCACGGTCCGGCTGGAGAACCTGAAGGCAATCGATCCGTTCGGTGCCCTGCCGCGAGTGGCCGCCGACGCCTACCTGCGGCGGCTCGATCTTGAACTGCTCACCGGCACGTTCGAGTTCGGGCGCATCACCGGCCGGCTGGACGGCGACATCAAGGCCTTGCGACTGCTGAACTGGCAGCCGGTGGCATTCGACGCGCGGCTGTATTCCACGCCCGGCGACGATACCCGGCGGCGCATCTCCCAGCGCGCGATCGACAGCATTTCCGCCATTGGCGGCGGCCCCACAGGCCTGCTGTCGCGGGGCTTCCTGAGCGTCTTCAAGGATTTTTCCTACGACCGCATGGGCATAAGCTGCGTGCTGCGCGATGGGCGCTGCCAGATGGATGGCATCGAGCCGGCGCCCCCCAGCGATGGGCGCAGCGGTTATTACCTGGTCAAGGGACGCCTGCTGCCCCGCATCGATGTCGTCGGCTATGCACGGGAGGTGTCGTGGGACACTCTGGTGGAGCAGGTCAAGGCGGCGCTCGCGTCCGGCGGCCCGCAGACCGATTAGTCGAGGTCGCTCCCGATGCTGCGTCGGGCCATATTTCTCACGTGCGGATGGAGGTTTTCATGAAGCGGGTAATGACTTTGCCTTTTCTGGCGGCGACGCTGCTGTGCGCGGCCTGCGTGACGATCAACGTATATTTCCCGGCGGCGGCGGCCGAGAAGGCGGCCGATCGCATCATCGATGACGTGTGGGACAAGGGCGCGCCCAAGCCCGGCGCGGCTGCGGTGCCGCCGCAATCGAGCCTGCCGTCGCGCTTAGTGTCGGCGGCGCTGGATTTCGTGGTCTCCCCGGCGCAGGCGGCGCAGCCGGACATCGACATTTCCTCGCCCGAGGTCCAGCAGGCCAAGGCCTCGCTGGAAGCCCGTTTCAGCAGTCTGAAGCCGTATTACGATTCCGGCGCGGTCGGTCTGACCGGTGATGGGCTGGTCGCGGTACGCGACGCCAACGCCGTGCCGCTGGCGCAGCGCAACGCCGTCAAGGCGCTGGTGGCGGACGAGAACCGCGACCGTCAGGCGCTGTATCGGGAGATCGCCAGGGCCAACGGCCAACCGCAGTGGGAAGGCCAGATCCAGAGCGTGTTCGCGCAGCGCTGGGTCGCCAAGGCCCAGCCGGGCTGGTGGTATCAGGATTCCAGCGGCTGGAAACAGAAGTAGGACCGGCCCATACGCCGGTCGGGCGGCATTGGCCTTCTGACACGGGTCGTCGATGAAAAAGTACCTGGGCAATGCCTGGATCAGGGTTGGCCTGGTGCTGGTGGCGATCGGCTGGGGGCCGCTGTGGCTGATCGTCCTGCTGGCCGCGGTCGGCCTGTGGCCGGATCCGAACCCGAATCCGATCGGTCCCGGGCTTCTGTTCTTCCTGACGTTCTGGCCGGCCGTGATCTGCCTGGGCATCGGGATTTTCCGGGTCCGCACAGGACGCGCCTAGCCGGACGTCGACAAAGGGCTTGCCTGCCCTTTTTCGACGCGGCTCGCCCCGGTGCACGCCCCAGGCGGCCTTCGCAGATCAAGCATTCGGCGTGGCCAGCCATCCCTGGCTTGCTTTGCCAGGCCGTTGAAAGGCGTTTCGCAACGGCCTGGTAGCGACGTTCATGACCGGCGCGACATACCCCAATACGGCGTGGCGGCTGCAGGTGTCGAACCGTGTCCGGTCCACGTACCTGCACAGGCCACAACCCGACGGCAGCGGGTGGCATCATTAGGCCCGCCCAAGCGGCTACAAAAAAATCACGAGGAGACAACCACGATGACAGACGCCGAACTCGAACGCGCCCTGGCGGCGGTCGACCTGCCCCGCCCGGCCTACTGGCAGGCGCAGTACCTCAAGAACGTCGAGCGGCTCTCGAAGCCGCAGTACACGATGATCGTCGAGCGCGACGTGCCGCTGAAAATGCGCGACGGCATCACCCTGCGCGCGGACGTGTTCCGACCGGACGCGCCGGGCAAGTTCCCGGGCCTGCTGGCGCTGTCGGCCTACGGCAAGGACTGCCAGTCCGCCCCCATCCCGGCCCAGCCGATCAACTCCTGGGTGTTCGACCACAACGTCGAGGCCGGCGACATCGAGTTTTTCGTCAAGCGCGGCTATGCGTACGTGATCCCGGACGAGCGCGGCCTTGGCAAGTCCGAGGGCGCCTGGAACGGCCCGTTCAGCGTGCAGGAACAGGAAGACGGCCACGACATCGTGGAGTGGATTGCCGAGCAGCCCTGGTGCAGCGGCAAGGTCGGCATGATGGGCATCTCGTGGTTCGGCATGATCCAGCGCTTCGTGGCCGCCCAGGCACCGCCGCACCTGGCGGCGATCTTTCCCTACGAAGCCGCCAACGACCTTTATGGCGTGGCCTACGAGGGCGGCGTGATCCAGCCGTTCTGGTGGGAGCTGGAACGCGAAATCCCGGCGCACACCACGGTGTCCGAATCCGAGAAGCTGTACTCGCCGGAAGAACTCGAAGCGCGCGTCAACGCCATTGCGGCCACCAGGGACATCGCCCTCAACACCAACTACGTGCGCCTGCTGGCGCGGCGCAAGACGGCCTTTTTCGACCAGTTGCTGCACCCGACCAACACCGACTTCTGGGCCCGCCGCCGCTCGCGCGACAAGGTCGGCAAGATCACCGTGCCGGTGTACACGGCCAGCTGCTGGATTCCGTTCTTCAAGCCGTTCATGCAGGCCGTGTGGGACGACATGAACGATCCCACGCTGACCGTGCCCAAGAAGGCATCCATCTTCGGCCACCACATCCACACCGCCCTGCCCGGCCCGCCGGAATTGAAGTACGAGGCGCTTCGCTGGTACGACCACTGGATGAAGGGCGTCGATACCGGAATCATGGACGAGCCGCCGATCCGCCTGTTCGTGATGGGCATCAACCAATACCGCTTCGAGCACGAATGGCCGCTGGCCCGCACGCAGTGGACCCGGCTCTACCTGCGGCCCTTCGGCGCGCTGCATGCGCTGCCGGAACCGACCGATGCGGACCCGGACCCGCTGGTGCACCGCCCGCCGATCATCTCCACCGAGCGCAACTCGGTGCGCTATTCGACGCCACCGATGAGCGCGCCGATGGAAGTCACGGGACCTGTGGTGCTGAACCTGCACGCGGCGCTGGACCAGCCGGACGCCACCTTCATCGCCAAGCTGTGGGCGGTCGGGCCGGGCGATGCGCGCTTTCCGCTGTGCCGCGGCGTGCTCAAGGCCTCGCACCGGGCGCTGGATGCCGAAAAATCCACGGCCTGGAACCCGGTGCAGACGCACGTGGATCCGCAGCCGGTGGTGCCGGGCGAGGTCAACGAGTACAGCATTGGTTTCCCATCAATCTCCTACGTGTTCCGGCCCGGCGAACGCATGGAGCTTGAAATCAGCACCTGCGACCCGATCGACATTCCCTGGCACCACCGCATGAACGTGATGGGCCCGCTGCCCAGCATGACGCTGACCTACTACAAGCTGTACCGCGACAAGGCCCATCCCTCGCACCTGCTGGTGCCGGTGATTCCGGCCGCCGCCGCGCACGGCTGAAAGCACCCACTCAAGCCAGGGAGGCCTAGCCATGCTGATGCGCAGCAACGAGCCGGACTGGGACACGCTGATTGACGAGCCCAGCGCTCGGGTCAGTCGCAGCGTGTTCGTGGACGAGGCGATCCACGCGCTGGAGATCGAACGCATCTTCAGCCGCTGCTGGCTGTTCGTCGGCCACGATTCGGAAATCCCGAACCCAGGCGACTACGTCACCCGCCGCATGGCGGACGACCACGTCATCGTCATGCGCGGGCCGGACGCCCGCGTGCGGGTGTTCCTGAACACCTGCACGCACCGGGGCGTGAAGGTCTGCCGGGCCGATTCCGGCCACGCCCGGCAGCTCATCTGCCCCTACCACGGCTGGACCTACGACACGGCCGGGCAACTGCTGACCACCGGCTTTGACGATTTCTACGCCGGCAAGCTCGACAAGGCCGGCAATGGCCTGAAGCAGGTCGCGCGGGTCGACACGCACGGCGGCCTGATCTTCGCCACCTTCGATCCGCAGGCGGTGAGCCTGGCCGAGTATCTGGGCGACGCGCGCTTTTATCTGGACACCTACTTCAACCGCACGCCCGGCGGCATGGTGGTCCTGAGCCCGCCGCAGCGCTGGGTGGTGCCGGCCAACTGGAAGATGGGGGCGCTGAACTTCGGCACCGACAACCAGCACCTGTACCCGACGCACCTGGGCCCGACCGCCATGGAACTGATCGGCGTGCCGACGGCGGCGGTGATGGCCGGGCTGGGCGCCAGCCACCAGGTCAGTCTTGCCGGCGGTCACGGCACGGTCAGCACGGTGGTGCCGGAACAGCACGTCATTCCCTACTGCGGCCTGAATCCGGACCTGATCCCCCTGTACGAGAAAACGCTCAAGCCGGCGCAACTGGACCTGCTGCGCCGCAACGTGGTCACCGTGGGCAACATCTTCCCGCACCTGGCCTGGATTCAGCCGGCGCTGGACGTGGAGCGCAACGGCAACGTCGTGGCCGGTGGCACGCTTCGCGTGTGGCAGCCGCTGGGTCCGCACGCGATGGAGCTGACCTCGTGGTACCTGGCCGAGCGCGAAGCCGCCGACGAGTGGAAGCAAAAGGTGCTCGAAGCCGGCGTGCGCGGCTTTGGCATGAGCGGCGTGTTCGAGGAAGACGACGTCGACGTCTGGTCCTCGCTGACGCAGGTAGGCCGCGGCCGGCAGGCGCGCGCCGGCCAGGCAAGTTTCGAAACCGCGCTCAATTTCGCGCCGGTGGACGACTTCACCGGCCCCGGCACGGCCTATTTCCCGATGCTGCCCGAGTGCGAGCAGTTCAACTTCATGAAGCACTGGAAGGGGCTGATGCGCACGCCCTGAGCGCGCCATCCGACCCTGCCCGCCCCACAAGGACAGCACTGCCGTGGACGAGCGCCTGTTTGCCCGGATTTACGCACACCTGATGGACGAAGCCGCGCTGCTGGATGCGCGCCGGTATCTGGAATGGCACGCCACGCTGGACCCGGACATCCGCTACAGCGCCTACGCCAACCTGGTGCGCATGCAGGGCGAGGAAGGCCCCACCGGCGCGCCGCTGTTCCTGGAAAACCACGCCAGCCTGCGCACGCGCTGCGAGCAGCTGACCACGCCCGGCTTCAGCGTGTCGGACAACCCACCAGCCGCCACGCGTCACTTCGTGACCAACGTGCGCCTGCGCCCGGCCGAGGCGCCGGGCACCTGCCGGGTGGACAGCAACGTGCTGATCTACCGCACGCGCGGCACGGACCTGGCCCCGTTTTTCCTGTCGGCATCGCGCCAGGATGAATTTGCCGACACGCCACAGGGTCTGCGCCTCAGGCGCCGGCTGGTGCGCTGCGACGACGCCGTCATCGGCAGTCGCAGCCTGAGCTTTTTTATCTAACTGATTGATCTAACAATCTTCAAAAAATCGGTCAGGGCGCCACCGGCCGCACCCGCGCGGCGGCATCGCGGGCACGCTGGCGGGCGAGTTCTACATCCGCGGCGCGCGCCAGGGCCACACCCATGCGACGGCGGGCATGTGATTCGGGCTTGCCGAACAGGCGTACATCGGTGCCGGGGATGCGCAGCGCCTCGTCGACGCCGGTGTAGCCGATGCCGACCGCTTCCAGCTGGCCGTAGATGACCGCACTGGCCGCCGGACCGCTCAGGTCCACGTCCACCGGCAGGCCCAGGATGGCGCGGGCGTGCAGGTCGAACTGCGACAGCCGCTGGCTGGCCAGAGTGACCAGGCCGGTGTCGTGCGGGCGCGGGCTGACCTCGCTGAACCACACCTCGTCGCCGCGCACGAACAGTTCCACCCCAAAGATGCCGCGCCCGCCCAGCGCCTGCGTGATGCGCCCGGCGATGTCCCGCGCCCGGGCAAAGGCGGTGTCGCTCATGAGCTGGGGCTGCCAGCTCTCGACGTAATCGCCGTGCACCTGGCGGTGGCCAATGGGCGCGCAGTAGTGGGTTTCGATGTCGCCGTACACGCCCAGGCTGCGTACGGTGAGCAGGGTGATTTCGTAATCGAAGCGGATCTGTTCCTCGACGATCAGGCGCGCCTGGCGCACCCGGCCGGCGTCGAGCGCATGGTGCCAGGCCCGTTCGAGCTCGGCCGCGTCCTGCACCCGCGACTGGCCCTTGCCGGACGAGGACATCACAGGCTTCACGAAACACGGAAAGCCAATGTCGGCCGCGACGGCGTGCAACTGCTCCAGGCTGTCGACAAATGCGTAGCGCGAAGTCGGCAGGTCCAGTTCCTCGGCCGCCAGGCGGCGGATGCCCTCGCGGTTCATGGTCAGTTGCGCGGCGCGAGCGGTGGGAATGACCGCGGCCAGGCCGTCGGCTTCGATCTGCACCAGCATGTCGGTGGCGATGGCCTCGATCTCCGGCACGATGATGGCCGGCCGCTCGCGCAGGACCAACTCACGCAGCGCGGCGCCGTCGGTCATGTCGATGACATGCGCGCGGTGCGCCACCTGCTGGCCGGGCGCATTGGGGTAGCGGTCCACGGCGATGGTTTCCACGCCCAGGCGCTGCAGGGCGATGATGACTTCCTTGCCCAGTTCACCGGCGCCCAGCAGCATGACGCGCGTGGCATTGGCGGCAAGCGGGGTGCCTAACAGCATGGCGATATCCGGGCAGGTGATTGGCCGGGCATTGTCTCAGCCGGCATCGGTATAGCGGAACTCCCAGCGCTCGGCGTGCAGCTCGCGCTCCCACACCGCGCGTGCCGGTGGCAGCAAGGTCAGCTGCCAGGTCTGGTGCTGATCGCGATACGGCTGCGCCACCTGCCGAAACGGCCCCGGCGTGAGCAGGGCCAGGCACACGCCGTCCGCCAGCCGCGCGGAGCCGTAGCGGATCAGTTCGATGCCCGCCCCACGCGCCTGCCCGGCAAGCATCTGGCTGGCCGTGTAGTCGGCCGGATGCGCCAGCGCCGCCCGCGCATCGGCAAACGCGGCGCCGGTCAGGTCGAGCGCGCGCTCGGTGGCGGCGTGGAATTCGAACAACGTGAGCTGCACCGTGGCCGATTCGCTGGCCAGACCGGCGCTGTCCCGAAAAAACCGCAATCGCCAGTAACCGGCCTCCGCGCACGCGGTGGGCCGGTCCTGCGCGCCGTAGAACACGCCAGGGTCGGTGCGCGCCCGAAAACGCGAACCGCCCGGCGGCGGCCGGTAGCGAAACGGCGTCGCCAGCAGCCAGTGCAGGTCGCCCGCGGCACTGGCAGCCGGCGGCTTGGCGGCATCGAGGATGTCCTCCAGCAGGCGCTGGTCGTCCAGATTGCCGCGCGCCAGACGCAGCGTCGCCACCTGATGCTGCGCCTCCACCGCCCGCCAGCCACTGCCGGCCCAGCGGCGCGCCTCAGACGCGAGCGCGGTGGGCGTCCAGGTATTCGCAGGCATGCAGCAGGCCATCGACACGCTTGATGGCCTCGATCGGCTGGGCGTTTTCGAAGGCCAGATTGGCACTGCGCAGCCAGCGGCCGGCCAGCGCATCGTCACCACCCACCATCGCCGACAGCGAGCGGTACAGGCGCACTAGATGGGCCGCCAGCTCGAACGGCTTGCTGCCAGGCACCAGTTCGTAGGCGCCGTGCAGCAGACGCGAGGCGGTCGGCTGGCTGACGCCGATGATGGCCTTCAGCTCGCTCGGCCCGACCTTTAGCCGCTCGGCCGTGGCAATCAGCGCCTGGGTCAGCACGCGGCCGGTGTTGGACACGGCGGCAGCGAGAGCGTGCGACATGGCGGATTCTCCGTGGGTGATCGAGCGCCTGAATATTCTGAAGAATAAAACAATCAAAAACAAGCGATCAAGAATCAAAATTCACCACCAGCCCGGCCAACACCTCCGCCGTGTGCTCGCCAAGCCTCGGCGCCCGGCCGCGCACCGCGCCCGGCGTGGCGGACAGATGCACCGGCACCCCGGCGATGGTGACCGGCGTCGCGCTGCCCGGTTGCTCCACGGTCACCAGCATGCCGCGGGCGGCGAAGTGCGGGTCGGCAAAGATTTCGGCCGCGTTCTGTACCGGTCCGAACGGCACCCGGCCGCCGAACAGCGCCTTCAGCTCGGTCTTGCTGCGCGGGCCGGTGAAGCCCTCGATCAGACTGGTAACCTCGCCGCGGCGGGCCAGGCGTGCCGCATTGGTGGCCCAGCCGGGATCACCCGCCAGTTCCGGGCGGCCGATGGCGGTGGCCAGTTCGACCCAGAACTTGTCGGTCGGGCAGCCGATCGCCACCCAGCCGTCGGCGGCCCGAAACAGGCCGAACGGGCACAGCAGCGGGTGGCCGTTGCCTTCCGGCCCGGCCACCTCGCCGGCATAGCTGTACTGGTGCACCAGCCGCTCGCACAGCGCCAGCACGCCGTCGATCATCGAGATGTCCAGAAACTGTCCCTGCCCGCTGCGCTCGGCGTGACGCACCGCGGCCAGGATGCCGAAGGCCAACATCAGCGCCGGCACCGTGTCGCCCACGCCCGGGCCAATCTTGAGCGGCTGGTCGGCAGTCGGCCCGGTGATGCCCATGATGCCGCCCATGGCCTGCGCCACCACGTCGAAGGCCGGCCAGTCGTTGTACGGACTCTCGCCACTGCGCGGGTCGCCAAAGCCGCGGATGGCGCCGTAGACCAAACGCGGATTGATCTTTGCCAGCGCCTCGTAACCCAGACCCAGGCGCTCCATCACTCCGGCGCGGTAGTTCTCGACCAGCACGTCGGCGCTGGCCACCAGCGTCAGGAAGGCGGTGCGCCCGGCGGGGTCCTTGAGGTCCAGCACCACACTTTTCTTGCCGCGGTTGATGCTCTGGAAATAGCCGCCAAAGGCGCGCTCGTCGTCATCGGCCCGAAACGGCGCAAAGCGACGGGCCGGATCGCCTTCCGGCGGCTCAATCTTGATCACCTCGGCACCGTGGTCGGCCAGCATCTGCGTGCAGAACGGTCCGGCCAGCACCTGCGACAGGTCCAGCACGCGCAGGCCGGCCAGCGCGCCGGGGCTCATGCGCCACCGCCCAGCAACTGGCGGCCGATGACTTTCAGTTCCAGGATCGGTTCCACGCCCTCGAAGATCGGCAACACCAGCGCGTCGGCCACGAAGCGGGCGATCGGGAATTCCTCGGCGTAGCCCCAGCCGCCGTGCAGCAGCTGCGCGCGCTGCGACACCTCCACCGCCACGCGGCAGGCGAACAGCTTGGCCATGGCGGCCAGCAGGCCGGCGTCGGATCGACCAGCGTCCATGGCGCGCGCCGCAGCGTGGCTCAGCTGACGTGCCGCCTCGGTGCGCAGCGCCATCCAGCCCAGTTCATAGGCGGTGCTCTGAAACTCGCCGATTGCCCGGCCGAACTGCCGCCGCTGATGCGCATACTGCCCGGCCGCCAGCAGGCTGGCCTGCGCAAGGCCCGTGGCCCGGCCGGCGGTCTGCAAGCGCCCGGCGGCGAAACCGGCCATCTGGTAATAAAAACCGCGGCCGGCCTCCCCCACCAGCCGGTCGCCGGGCACGAACCAGCGCTCGAACTGCAGCGTGAACGAGTGCATGCCCCGATAGCCCGGCGTGCGATCCGCCTTGCCGGTGAGCCGGCCACCGCCGGGCTGCGAAAGATCGATCTCGTGCCCGAGGCAGCGCTGCTTCTCGACGATGAACAGCGACAGCCCGCGGTGGCCAGCGGCCGGATCGGGATCCGTGCGCGCCAGCAGCGCCAGCACGTCGGCGCGCCCGGCAAAGGTGCTCCAGGCCTTGGCGCCGTCGATCAGCCAGCCGGCAACGCCGGCCTGCACCGCCGGCGTCGCCCGGCAGCGCAGCGCGGCCACGTCGGAGCCGGTATCCGGCTCGGTCACCGCCACGCCGACCATCAGCTCGCCACGCGCCACCGGCCCCAGCCAGCGCTGTTTCTGGGCCTCGGTGCCGCCGGCCAGCAACGCCTTGGCCAGCACCTCCGGGCGCGTGATGAGGCTGCCGGCAGCCGGCAGCGAGGCCACCGACAGCTCCTCGGTGGCCACCACCATGGCCAGGTTGCTCATGCCGGTGCCGCCGTACTGGGCCGGGATCGACATGCCGAAGAAACCCAGCTCGGCCATGCCGGCGATCAGTTCCTCCGGCACCAGCAGGTCGTCCAGATGAATGCGCTGGGCGATCGGCGCCACGCGCTGGGCAGCGAAGCGACGCGCCGCGTCGCGCAGCGCCAGGGTGAGATCGGCATCCTCGCCGTGGATGGCGCCGTGGTTGACGAAGCCGTGGCCTGCGGCGCGCTGGGCCAGCCCGCGGAATCGGGCCTCGTCCAGCAAATGCGCCAGCGCCGCCCGCATGCCGGCCGGAAAAACGGCAGCAAGCTCGTCCCCGGTCAGCCCGAAGTCGAGCCCGTGGCGTTCGATCGCATGCAGCGCTTCGAGCGCGAAATCGGCGGCAAACAAATCCGCCATCTCGGCGCTGCCCGGATGCGTGAGGGTGTCGTCATCGGCCCACCCGGCCAGCGCCTGCGCGGCCTTCAGTCGCGCTGCAAGGTTGGCATAGCGGCGCACCGCCAGCTGATGGGCGTCGATGTCGCGCCCGCCACCGGTGCGCCGCACAAGCTGGTCGCGCACTCGCGTGAGCGCCGCCGCCGTCGCCTGCAGCGCCGTATGCGCCAGTTCGCCTGCCGTCATGTCGTCTCCCGGTGAACGCCGTTTGTTGGGTTATCCGCCACGGGTGCGGCATCCGCGTTTGTAGCCGCGATTATCGACGAGCCGGCAGGACATTCGCGCCCGCAACGGGCGCCGGCATCAGGACTCCGCGTCGGCAGGCGGCGCCTGCTGCTCCGGCGGCCGGGCGCGCTCGTGCGCGGCGCGGCGTTTCAGGTACGCCTCGCGGGCGATCTGCATGTCCTCGACGAACAGCGGCAGTTCCTCCAGCGTCAGCGCCTGGGGGCCGTCCACCAGCGCCTTGGCCGGCACCGGGTGGAAATCCACCAGCACCAGATTGGCACCGGCAATCACGCCCTGCCCGGCCGCGTGGTGGATGTCCTCGATGCCGTCCGGTCCCACATCGCGGCGGCCGACCGAGTGCGAGGGGTCGACGCCCACTGGCATGCGCGTCAGGCGCTTGACCACCGGCACGTGCGCAAAATCGACCAGGTTGCGGTGCGGATCGCCCAGGCTGGACTTGACCCCGCGCAGGCAGAACACCACCCGCTGGTTGCCTTCGCTGGCCAGGTACTCGGCGGCGTTCAGCGATTCCTCCAGCGAGATGCCAAAGCCGCGCTTGAGCAGCACCGGAAACTCCTGCTGGCGGCCAATGGCCTTGAGCAGCTCGAAGTTCTGCGTGTTGCGCGTGCCGACCTGCAGCATGACGCCGGTCGGCTGACCCACGGCCGACAGCGCGTCGTTGATTTCCTGGATGTGCTTTTCGTGGGTGATTTCCATGGCGATCACCCGCACGCCGTGGCGGCCGGCCGACTCGAACACGAACGGCAGGCAGGCCGCGCCGTGGCCCTGGAAGGCGTACGGGCTGGTACGCGGCTTGTAGGCCCCCATGCGGGCGCAGCGCAGACCCTGCGCCGCCAGCGCGGCGAAGGTGCGATCCACGTGCTCGCGGTTGTCCACCGCGCACAGGCCCGGGAACAGCTCGAAGCTGTCCTGGCTGAAGGCGACGCCGTTGTACTCGAAGCCGCTGGGCCGGAAGTCGTCCTGGTGGCGACCCAGGATGCGGTACTCGCGCGACACGCGAACCACCTGCTCCACGCCGGCCAGTTCGGCGATTTCCTCCCGGTCCAGGGTGACGGTATCGCCGATCAGGTAAATCTCGGTCAGGGTCTGCCGGGCGCCTTTCACTTCCTGCACGCGCGCGCTCACGCCGGGGCGCCGGGACAGGTAGTCCATGATGGCGGCAAAGGCCGGTGTACCGGCATGGACGTGTTCTTGCAGGATCAGAATCATGGCGTGTCTCGGCAGCGGGAACCGTTGGCCATACTAGGACAAGTCCGAAGCGGCCCGTTGACCGAACGGACAGGGCTTGCGCAATCCTGCAAGCATAGCCGCGCGCAGCACGTTCAGGCGACTGCCCATCCGATCGGCCCGCGGCGCGGCTCCTCGCCTGCTGCACACAAGGTCCGAGGCTGCCCGCATTTTCCTAAAGTTCTACTGCCGGGTGGCGATACACACAGCAGTAGCCCGGATTCGCTTGCCCACATCGGTCACAAACCATGACAACACCTGTCCAGAGCACCCTGGAACCGCTGCTGCGGCGGATCGTGCCACAGCTGTGCACGCTGGCCGCGACCTGCAATCCGGAACTCGCCGAAGCGCTGGGACAGCTGCAGCAGGCAGCGGCTACGGACCGGACGGGCGCTGCCCTGGAACAGGCTTTCCTCAAACTGTCGGAGTCCCTAATGCAAACTTCTCCAGCGCCGCGCAGTGTGGCGGGGACCCCACCGGCAGCGCGTGCCGAGCCGCCGCTGAACACCAACGAAGGCCGACTGATCCAGGCCGTGCTCAAACATCTGCTGGTTCCGGTATCGCTCGAGCCCCTGGCGCTGGATATCGAGCGGGCGCTGGGCAAACCGACCCACGAAGCCGGTCGCCAGCAACTGGCCGACCAGTTGATCCACCTGATGGTCGAGTCCAAAGCCCACGCCGAGCGGCGGCAGGCCGAGCTGCAGGAGTTCCTCAAGGCCACCGTCGGGCGCCTGGCGCAGCTGGAGACTGCCCTCAGCCAGGTTCATCAGGTGAATCGGCTGGCCGGTGAGGAAGCCCTGCAGACGCGCCAGATCACCGAAGCTCAGTTCCTCCGGCTGCGCAGCACGTCCACTGAAACCGACGACCTGGACCAGCTCAAATCCTTCATCGGCGAGCGCCTGGATCACCTGCAGGACCACTTGCGCCAGCAGGACAACGCCGGCGACACCCAGCAGCGCCGGCTGGAAGAGCAGCTCGGCCAGCTCAGCCAGCAGGTGGCGCAGCTCAGTTCCGAAACCATCACCCTGCGCAGCCGGCTCGATGTGACCACCGAAGAAGCCCTGCGCGATCCGCTCACCGGTGCCTTCAACCGCCTCGCCTACGACCGGCGGGCGGCGCTGGAAGTCGCCCGCTGGCGCAGCGACGGCGGCAACCTGTCGATGATCGTGTGCGACATCGACCACTTCAAGCGCATCAACGACACCTTCGGCCACACTGCCGGCGACAAGGTGCTCAAGGAAGTGGTGCGCCTGCTGCAGCAACAACTGCGCTCGTCGGATTTCGTGGCCCGCTACGGTGGCGAGGAGTTCGTGGTGATCCTGAACGGCGCTGCCGAGGAGGCCGCCCTGCAGATCGCCGAGAAACTGCGCCGTACCATCAAGTCCGCCCCATTTCGCAGCCGCGGCGAGCGGGTGCCGGTCACCATCTCGTGCGGCGTCGGCACGTTCAGCGGCGAGGACACGCTCGAACTGGTCTTCGAGCGCACCGATGCGGCGCTGTACGCCGCCAAGGCGCAGGGCCGGGATCGGTGCATACACGGCAGCAGCAAGGCTGCCTGAGCGCAACGGCCACCGACCCGGCTGGTCGCGGTACGCGTCCGTGACGGCCTGCTAGGGAACCGCTGAAGTATTCAGCGGTTCCCGCAGCGCAGGGATGCGCTGCCAAAATCAGTGGCAGCAAGCCACTGACTTTGTGAGCCATCGGAAAACTGTGGGAGCCCGGCTGTGCCGGGCGATCATCGCGCAGCAAAGCTGCGCTCCCACAAGGTTTTTGGGTGGCCGGCGCTGAGAAATCCAGGATAGATTTATTCAGCGCTTCCCTAGAAGGCCGGTGCCAGGCCCGCCTTGAGCGCCGCGTCCCACTCCCGCACCAGACCATCGCCGCGGGCGACCTCCTCGTTGCCCAGTTGCGGCCGAAGCAGCTCCAGTGCCTTGCCGGCGTTCGCGTTGCCGCGCGCAGCTGCCAGTGTGAAAAGCGCATAGGCGCGCGCCGGATCGGCGGCCAGGCCCAGGCCGTTGAAAACCATGAAGCCCAGGTTGTTCAGGGCAAAGGCATCGCCCGTGCCGGCTGCCTGGCGGTACCAGTACACCGACTGGATGTCGTCGCGCATCACGCCCTCACCCAGGTGATACATGCGCCCCAGGTTGAAGGCCGCCAGCGGATCGCCCTGCTCGGCCGCCTTGCGGTACCAGTCGGCCGCGACCTTGAAATCGGCCGCCATGCCGGCGCCCACATAGGCCATCACGCCCAGGTTGTACTGCGCCTCGCGGTGGCCCTGTGCCGCCGCGGCGCCAAACCAGCGCAGCGCCGTGGCATCGTTGGCCTCGACACCGATGCCCTCGTAATACATCTGCCCCAGCGTGTACTGCGCGCCGGCGTGACCGGCATCGGCCGCCTTGCTGTACCAGGCCAGCGCCTGCGCCGCGTCGGCGGCGACGCCCAGGCCCTGGTCGTACAGCACGCCAAGGTTGTAGGCCGCCGACGGCACGCTGCCGGCGGCCTGTTCGAACTGCTTGCGGGCCGCGGCGTAATCGCGCGCGACGCCACGTCCGTTGACGGTCAGCACGCCCAGGTTATAGGCCGCCTGGGCATGCCCCTGCGCGGCAGCGGCGGCAAACCAGCGCGCGGCAGCCGCGTCATCCCGGGCGATGCCCTTGCCCTGCACGCACGCCAGGCCAAGCGCGTACTGGGCCCTGGCGTCGCCCGCCTTGGCGGCGGTGGTCAGCGCCTCGACCGAAGTCCCCGACGCGTCCCCATTGGCCCGGGTGGCGGAGCTTTCGAGGCTGGCCGCCAAGGCGCCGGTCCCGCCCAGGCTCAGGCCCGCCAGAAGCAGGCTGGTAACGAACGAACGCGGCTTGGTCACAGGCGTAGTCAGCGGCTGTCGGAGTGATCGGGGGCGCTATGGTACGCTGCCCCGGCAACCCGTCGCCGCGCCCGTGAACCGCCCAGAACCCCCGCCTGACGCCGATTCGGCCACGCTGTCACCGGGCGGGCACGCGCTCGCCGCAGCGCTCGACGACGCCCTGCTGACCGACCGACCGCTGCTGCGCAAGCGTCTGCTGACGCTGCAGCGACGGCTGGCGGCCAGGCAGCCGACCGACCGGCTGCAGGCCGACATCGAGGCCCAGCTCGCCCGCTCGGCGACCGTCGTTGCCGCGCGGCGTGCGGCGCGGCCAGGCAGCGTCGCGTTTCCGTCCGAGCTGCCGATCACGGCCCACCTGCCGCAAATCACCGCGGCCCTGCAGGCGCATCAGGTCGTGGTGGTCTGCGGTGAGACCGGCTCGGGCAAGACCACGCAGCTGGCCAAGCTGTGCCTGCACCTGGGCCGTGGCGTGCATGGCCGCATCGGCCATACCCAGCCGCGGCGCATCGCCGCCCGCGCCGTGGCCGCGCGCCTGGCAGTCGAGCTGGCCGCGCCGCGGGCGGTCGGCTACAGCGTGCGCTTCGACGACACCGTGGCGGACAGCGCCGCCATCCAGGTGATGACCGACGGCCTGCTGCTGGCGCACACGCAGTCCGATCCGGACCTGCTGGCCTACGACACGCTGATCATCGACGAGGCGCACGAGCGCAGCCTGAACATCGATTTTCTGCTCGGCTATTCGCACCGCCTGCTGGCGCGGCGGCCGGACCTGCGCCTGATCATCACCTCGGCCACCATCGACCCGCAGCGCTTTGCGCAGCATTTCGGCAACGCGCCGATCATCGAGGTGTCCGGTCGCGGTCATCCGGTGGAGCTGCGCTACTGCCCGCTGGTCACGCCGGACCCCGACCAGGCGGACCGGACGCTGGTCGAGGGCATCGTGGCGGCCGTGGCCGAGCTGCAAGACGAAGGCCCCGGCGACGTGCTGGTGTTCCTGCCCGGCGAGCGGGAAATCCGCGACGCGACCGAGGCCCTGCGCGCGCACGGCACGGCCGGGTTGGAGTTGCTGCCGTTGTACGCCCGCCTGTCGCGCGCCGAGCAGGACCGGATCTTTGCGCCGGCCCGCCAGCGCCGCGTGGTGCTGGCCACCAACGTGGCCGAGACTTCGCTGACCGTGCCCGGCATCCGCTACGTGGTCGACAGCGGCCTGGCGCGCGTCAGCCGTTACGGCGCCCGCAGTCATGTGCAGCGACTTGGCATCGAAAAAATCGCCCAGGCCGCCGCCGACCAGCGCGCCGGCCGCTGCGGACGGCTGGGTCCTGGCGTGTGCATCCGCCTGTATGCCGAGGACGATTACGCCAACCGCAGCCGCCATACCGACCCCGAAATCCACCGCGCCAGCCTGGCCAGCGTGGTGCTGCGCATGCAGGCGTTGCAGCTGGGCGAGGCGGCGGATTTCCCGTTCCTGGACCCGCCGCAGCGGCGCCACCTGCGCGCCGCGCAGCAGGCCCTGTTCGAGCTGGGCGCGGTGGACAGTGCCGGTGCGCTGACCGGCATCGGCCGCCAACTGGCGCGCTTTCCGCTCGATCCCTCGCTCGGGCGCATGCTGATCGAGGCCGGCAGAACCGGCGCGCTGCGCGAAGTGCTGATCATCACCGCCGCGCTGACCGTGCCGGACGTGCGCGAGCGGCCGCTCGACGCCCGGGAGCACGCCGATCAGATGCACCGGCAGTTCGCCGACGCGCGCTCGGATTTCCTCACGTTACTCAACATCTATCGCGCCTTCGAGCAGGAAGCCCGCCACCGCTCGCAGGCCAAGCTGCGCCTGTGGTGCCGCGAGCATTTCCTGTCCTACCTGCGCCTTCGCGAGTGGCGGGACATCGCCGGCCAGCTCACGGAGCTCGCCAACAGCATGGGCCTGCGCGCGTCCAGCCTTGATGCCGACTACGACGCCATCCACCGCGCGCTGCTGGCGGGGCTGCTCGGGCGCATCGCCCGCCGCCAGGACGGCCCGCGCGGCGAATCGCGGCGGGCTCGCATGTCCCGTGGCCTGGAGGGCACACGCGGCACGCAGCTGTGGGTGTTCCCCGGCTCGGCGCTGGCCAGAAAACCGCCGCGTTGGCTGATGGCCGCCGAACTGGTGGAAACCGGTCGCCTGTACGCGCGCACGGTGGCCGCCATCGAGCCGCACTGGGTGGAGGCTGCCGCCGCGCACCTGCTGCGCCGCGACTACAGCGAGCCGCAGTGGGACAGCGCCAGCCGGCGCCCGGTGGCCTTCGAGCGGGTGACACTGTTCGGACTCACACTCGCCAGCCGGCGGCGCGTTGCGTATGGGCCGATCGATCCGGTTCACGCGCGGGCCATCTTCATCCGCGAGGCGATGATCGACGGCGCACTGGACGCCGACTGCCCCGCGCTGGCCGCCAACCGCCGGCTGATGGCGCAGCTCGAAACGCTGCAGGCCAAGGCGCGCCGGCCGTTACTGATCGATGAGGACGCGCTGTTTGCGCTGTACGACGCCCAGTTGCCGGCCGAGGTCTGGGACGGGCACCGCTTCGACCACTGGCTGCGCCGGCAGGCGGCCGATGCACTGCGCCTGACTGCCGACCAGTTGCTGACCGACCGCGCCGATCGAATCACCCCGCAGGACTACCCGGACCGCCTGACGGCCGGCGGCGCCCTGTTGCCGCTGCATTACCGCTTCGAGCCCGGCCAGGACGACGACGGCATCACCGTGCGCCTGCCGCGTGCGCTGTTGTCCAGGGTCGACACCGATGTCTTCGACTGGCTGATCCCCGGCTGGCTGGCGGAAAAATGCGCGGCGCTGATCCGCAGCCTGCCCGGACCGCTGCGCCGCCAGTTCGTACCGGCACCGGATTACGCCGCTCGGGCACTGGCGCGATTGAAACCGGGCACAGGTCCGCTCCTGCCCGCGCTGGCCGGCGCATTGTCCGACCTGGCCGATCAGCCTTGCCCGCCGCAGGCTTTCGACCCCGACCGCCTGGAGCGCCACCTGTGCCTGCGCTTCGAGATCGTGGACGAGCACGGCATTCCACTGGCCACCGGTCGTGACTTGTCGCGACTGCGGGCGCGCTTTGACCAGATACCGGCGCCGGTCGCGACATCCGGCCGTCCCCACGCGCTCGAACGGGACGGCATCACCACCTGGGACTTCGGCACCCTGCCGCGACAGGTCACCACACCGGGTCCGGGCGGCGCCCTGCTGCTGCGCTGGCCCGCGCTGGTCGATGCGGGCGAGACCTGCGCGCTGCGCCTGTTCGACGACCCGACCGCTGCCACAACTGCGCACCGCCGAGGCGTGCGGGCCTTGCTGACGCGCGCCCTGGCCGGTGATTTGCCGCAGCCGGATGCGGCCGCTGCGGCGGCGGCGCTTTACAGGCGCCTTGACACCCCCGCCGAGCTGCTGCGCGACCTGCAACGGGCCAGCATCGACAGCGTGTGGGAGGACCCGAACCTGCCCCGCGGCGGCGGCGAATTCGCAGCACTGGTCACTGCCCTGTCCACCCGCGTGGCGCCCGCCGCCGACCGGATTACCACCACGATCACCGACACGCTGCGCGCCTGGCGCGAAATTGAACGCCAACTCGACCACACCACCACCCTGGCCCTGATCGAAGTGGCCGCCGACCTGCGCGATCAACTCGGACGTCTGATCCACCGCGGATTCGTGGCGGAAACGCCCGTGCAGTGGCTCACCGAACTGCCGCGGTATCTGACAGCCGCGGCGCTGCGCCTGGAACGCGCCCGGCAAAACCCGGCTGCCGAGCGGGCCAATCGGCAAGCATTGCAGCCGCTGTGGCAGGCGTTCTGGCTGAACTTTCCGGCGCGTGCCACGGAACCGGCCTGGATAGATCTGCGCTGGTTGCTGGAGGAATTGCGCGTCGCGCTGTTCGCGCCGCAACTGGGCACGACCCAGCCGGTATCCGTGGCCCGCCTGCAGCGACTGCTGGAGGCGGCCAAAACCGGGGCGTAGGAAACCGACCGGTCGCACCAACAAAAACCCCGCCTGCGCCCGAGCACAGACGGGGTTTCGGGTCGGACCGGCAGGTCTTATTTCTGAATGGCGGCGATGAACTCGTCGGCCTTGCACAGGTCGGTCAGATAGGTCAGCGAGGTCTGGATCGCCGCGTCGTGGGCTTCCTTGCTGCCGGCGCACACGCAGTCCTCGATCACAACGACGTTGTAGCCCAGGTCCACCGCCGACCAGGTGGTGCCTTCCACCACGAAGGTGGTGGCGACCCCAATGATGGCAATGTCGGTGATTCCGTTCTTCTTGAGCACCTCGTCCAGGTTGGAGCCGACGAAGGCGCTGATCATGGACTTCTTGACGATTTCGTCGCCGGGCCTGGGCGCCACGTCGTCGTGAATCTGCGCGCCCCAGGTGCCGGGCACCAGGGTCGGGCCGCCCTGACCGAGCATGCGGAAGAACGCCCCGCGCGTGGGCATTGGCGCCGCGTCCGGGCCGAATTCCACCAGCACGTGAATGACCTTCATGCCGGCCTTGCGCGCGGCATCGAGCACCTTGGCGCTGCGCGGCAGGATGCCGGTTTCCTGCACCATTTTGGCAAAGCCGGCGGCCTGCGCCAGCGGCGCGTCCGGATGGATGATGTCGTTCTGGAAATCCATCGACAGCAGGGCCGTTTTTTTAACGTCGATCTCGATCGCCACCGGGCAACTCCTTCAGGTTTGACTTGACACGTGCACGCACTGGCCGGGAACGGACGCTCCCGGCCAGGGCAAGGTCTGGCTAGAAATGCACCTCGAACCGAGCCGGTTCGAAACCGTCCGGCACGGTCGGCGAATGCAGCAGCTCCACCGACGGCGACACCTCCACGAACACCAGCGCCAGCAGCATCAGATTGGCCTCGGCCGGCGGCAGATCGTGCACCGGGAACTGGTCCAGGTGCGCGATCATCGGCTCGATGCGCGGCAGCAGGGCGTCGTACACGCGCTGGATTTCGGGCAGTGGCGTGCCGATGCGCTTGCTGTGCCGCCCACGTTCGGTCGGCAGCGCCCAATCCACCAGCCAGGCCAGATCCCGATAACCCTCGGGCAGGGCAAAGCGGGTCTCGCTCATGGCCGGTTCACCCACTCCTGCACGGTGTGCAGCTGGTGGCGGACGGCGATCTCCATCTCGCTGACCGGCAGGTGCTTGAGCACCCCCGAACCCATCGCCTTCTGGGCGAATTCGAGCGTGGACAGGTCCTCGTACAGGATGTCGCGCAGCAGCACCTTGGTGTGTTCCTGGGCGAATTTCTGGCCGGCGGTCTCGGCGTCGAGCTGGTAGATGTTCATCTCCCAGGTCGACTCGTCCACCGACACCGGCCAGAAGTTGTAGGTGAAGTACCAGCCCGGCCCGACGTCGATGAAGAAGTTCGGAAAGAACACGTTGATGTCGAACCACCAGTTGGCGCTCTTGTCCGGGTTCAGGCCCGGCAGGTCGACCATGTCGCCCGGCGCGAAGCTCATGCCGTACTTCCAGGCCAGCGTTTCCGAGGGCGTTGGCGTGTGGGCCGGGTTCACCCACACCGAGCCGGAATGGTGCGGGCCATAGATGCGCGCGGAGCTGAGCAGGCCGTAGGGATTTTCCTGACCGGCGCAGGCGTCCGGCACCGTGTGCCGGTGCACCATCATGACGTGGTATGCCTCGTGGAAGGCGTCGATGAAGGTCTTCCAGTTGGCCTTGACGCGGGCGCTGTAGCGGGCGATGTGGTTGAAGCGGGCGAACGGGTATTCGTCCAGCTGCCCGGCCATGTCGCCCAGGAACTCGCGCAGGCCGACCTTGGGCTCCGGTTCCCAGTGCACGAAGATGAAACCGTTCCAGGTGTCGGTGGCCACCGGCCGCAGGCCGTACTCGGCGCGATCCAGATTGGCGAAATATTCCTCGCCCGGCAGGCCCTTCAGGCGACCGTCCAGATCGTAAGTCCAGCCGTGGAAATTGCAGATGAAGCCCTGGGCGTTGCCCTTGTCGCAGATGGCCACCGCCATGCCGCGGTGCGTGCACACGTTGTGAAAGCCGCGCACCACGCCGTCCTTGCCGCGCACCAGCAGGATGGCGGTCTTCAGGACCTCGATCTCGCGCACCACGTAATCGCCCGCGTTGGGCAGTTCTTCGGTGCGGGCCACTTCCAGCCAGGCGCGGCGGAAGATTTTCTCGCGCTCCTTGTCGAAGAATTCGGCCGAGATGTACGGCTCGACCGGGAGTGGCCCGGTGCCCATGTCCGGCATGCGGGTGGTGATCTGGGTATGGAATTTCTCGTCCGGCTTGGTCATCCGTGTTTCCTCCGTTGAGTCCGTGTCAGCGCTGCGGGGCCAGGCCGAGCATGGTAAGGGATTTTACCGATCGATCAGTCGAGCGGTTTCCAGGGCAGCCGCGTGGGGTTGTCCCTGTACCAGCCCTGGATGTTTTTTTTGAGCACCTTGCCGGTCAGACCCTTGGGCAGGTCCTCGACGATCTCGATGTGCTTGGGCACTTCGTACTTGGCCAGGCGCGGCCGGCAGAAGGCCAGCAACTCATCGGCCGTCACCTGCGTGCCCTCCTTCAGACTCACCGTGGCCACCACCGCCTCGCCCCACTCCGGGTGCGGGGCGCCGATCACCGCCACCTCGCGCACCGCGGGGTGCTCGGCCAGCACTGTTTCCACCACGCTCGGGTAGACGTTGGCGGCGCCGGAGATGATCAGGAAGTTCTTGCGGTCGGTCAGGTACAGGTACCCGTCGGCGTCCAGCCGGCCTAGATCGTGCGTCTTGAGCCAGCCGTCGACCAGCGTCTGCGCCGTCAGCTCGGGCAGGTTCAGATAGCCGCGCATGTTGGTGCTGGCGCGTATCCACACCTCGCCGACCTCGCCTGCCGGCAGCGGCCGGCCGCGCTCGTCGCGGATCGACAATTCCATGTGCACGCCGCCACGGCCGCAGGAGGTCAGCAGTTCCGGGCGTTCGGACAGGCCCCGAAGGTGATCGTCGTGATGCAGAAAGCTGACCCAGCCGCCGGTGGTCTCGGTGATGCCGTACAGCTGCATCATCTCGCAGCCGAACGTTTCGAGCGTACGGCGGATCAGCGCCGGACGGGCCGGCGAGGAGCCGTAGGTGACCAGCCGCATCGAGGACAGGTCGTAACCGCCCCGGTCGTACTCGTCCAGCAGCCGCTGCATCATCAGCGGCACGATGATGGTGGACGTGACCCGATAACGGCCGACGAACTGGAGGAAGCGCGCGGTATCGAAGTCGCCGTTGGGCAGCACCACGGTCATGCCGTTCATCAGGCCCATCGAGCCCAGCACGAAGGTGATCCAGCCGGATGCCGTGGGCGGAAACCACACGTCCTCGTAGCGCAGCCCGATGGCGAGCACCGTGTAGAGCATGGAATCGCGCATGGCGCCCTGGGTCAGCATCACGCCCTTGGGCAGGCCGGTGGTGCCCGAGGTGTAACTGAGCGCGATCAGGTCGTCTTCGGCCAGATCGGTGGGCCGTGGCGTGGCATCCGCGCCGTCGATCAGGGTCTCGTAGTCGTGATCGAGGCCATGCGCGCCGCCGTAGCCGATCAAAATCCGGCCGTCGGCACGGATGTCGTCCATTATTTCGGCCAGCAGCGGTACGCAATTGGCCTGCACCAGGATCACCCGCGCGTTGCTGTCGCGAATGACGTGCAGCATCTCGCGCGGCGCATAGCGCCAGTTGATGCCGCAGCGCAGCAGGCCGGTCTTGTAGCAGGCGTAGAGGTGCTCGTAGACCTCCAGATGCTCGTGACTGAGGATGGCCGCCACGTCGCCCTTCTTCAGGCCCAGGTCCCCCAAGGCAGCGGCGAGGCGGTCCGAGCGGGCGTGCACCTGCCGCCAGTTCAGCGCCCGGTCGCCATCGTGATAAGCAATCTTGTCCGGGTAGTGCGCCGCGCAGCGGGCGATGTAGTCGCGTGGCAGCATGGCCGCCGTCTCCTCGTGCGAGTCTGGTGGGGGCAGAACGCGGCGAGGATCAGCCGGGCCTGAACTTCAGCAGCGGCAGTCCCTCACCGACCTTCTGGAAAATCGCCTGTACCGGGCTGCCGATGGTCAGGTCCGCATTCGCGACACCGACCACGTTGGCCAGCAGGCGCGGGCCTTCGGCCAGTTCGATCAGGCACACGTTGTACGGGACCATGGCCTCGAAGGCCGGGTCGAAGGTGCGGTTCATGACCACGTAACTGTAGATCTCGCCGCGGCCGCAAGCCTCACGCCACTGCACGCCGGTCGAGCCGCAGTTCTCGCACACAAATGCGCCCGGCGCCAGCCAGGTGTCGCAGTCCGGGCAGTGCTGCACCAGCACCTTGCCGTCGGCCATGGCGTCGAAATGCGGGCGGTTCAGTTCGTTCAGGACCGGCATCGGCCAGCCCAGGGTGCGGGTGATGTCGTACATGGCGGGCTCCTTACAGGCTGGCGTGCGGGCTGGTGATCATGCAGGCGTGATACATCATGCGGCCACCGTAGGCGGCGGTGAGCACCAGATCGTGCTTGACCTGCCGCTCGCCGGCCGTGCCGCGGGTCTGCATCACGCCCTCCGACAGCGGCGTGCCGCCCTGCAGGTAGTAGCCGGACAGCTGCCCGCCGCCGGTGTTGACCGGAAAACTGCCGCCCGGCGCCGTCTGGCCAGCCAGCGCAAACGCGCCGCCGCCACCCGGCTCGACGAAACCGTACTGCTCCAGTTGCAGCAGGATGCAGTAAGTGAATGCGTCATAAACCTGGGCGCAGTCGATGTCCTTGGGCCCCACGCCAGCCATGGCATAGGCGCCCTGCCCGGCCAGCTTGGCGCCGATTTCGATTTCGTTCTCGAAGCCGCGCCGGTTGGTCACGCCCCGATGCCCCTGGCCCATGCCGTGGATGTACACCGCCGGCTGCGGGCCGTCGGCGGCGCGCTCGGCGCTGGTCACGACCACTGCAACGGCCCCGTTGACCGGGAACGAGCAATCGAACAGATGGAACGGCTCCACCACGTACGGCGAGTTGTGGTGATCCTCCATGCTGAGCGGCTTTTTCATCATCGCCAGCGGGTTCTTGAGCGCCCACTGCCGGCAGGCGACCGCCACCGCACCGAGGTGGTCCTCGGTCAGGTGGTTCTTGTGCATGTAGCGCCGAGCCGCCAGTGCATAGGCCGCCACCGGTCCGAACAAGCCGGTTGGCGCCTCGCTGCCCAGCTTGCCCATCAGCGGCAGCGGCATGCCAAACGCCTGCTGGGTGCTGACGCCCGGCACGATCGGCGCATCGGCAAACACGCACACCACCGCCTTGGCCATGCCGGCCTGCACGGCCAGCGCCGCCTGCTGCACCATCTGCACGCCGGACGAGCCCTCGGCCTCCACCACCGAGCACAGGGTCAGGTCCTTCAGGCCCGCGTAGTCCAGCAGGTCTATCGGCAGGTCCATCAGCGTCGCGACCGGGCTCTTGTTGATGAGCAGGCCGTCGATGTCGGATTTCTTGAGTCCGGCATCGGCAATGGCGCGATGGATGGCGGTGACCGCCAGCTGCCAACCCGGTCCGATGTACTGACGGCTCAGATCCGACATGGCAAAGCCACGGATCGCCGCCAGCGGTTTTTTGCTGGCCATGCAGTTTCTCCTCAAGGTCGTGGGGGCAGGCCCGAATCAGTCCCTCCCGGACTTCTCGGACCCCGAAAACCCGATCGGGCGATCGGATTTTCTGCTATCGGGTGAGCCGCAGGTGCTCCATGGAGGCAGGTTCCTTACCGCCCGTTACAAACCATCAAATCAAAAACGCCAGGTTCGGAATGGCCTCGTCGCCGTTGACCAGCACGACTTTCTTGAAGGCCATGCGCAGGCCGTCGTCCGTCCGCCGCAGGCGGTGCGTGGTGCGCCCGGCCCAGATGCGCAGCTCGTGCGTGGACTGGACGACGGTCTCCATCAGCATGAAATTGGAGCCCACCTCGTAGCCGTCATCCGTCCGGCTGACCTCGACATTGGAAATCAGCCGCCGCATGGGCGAAACCGGCTCCTGGCTGTAGCGATAGCCGGTCAGCAGTTGCCGCACGCGGGTGGCGATGCGGGTGCGGTTGTCGTAGACGTGCGACACGTGCGTGTTCGGGTCGTGGCCCTCGGCGCGCGGCACCCAGTACACGGCGTCGTCGGTCCACAGGGCTTCCCAGTCGGCGTAGCGGGACTCGTCGGCCAGGCGCGCTTCCTGGTAGACGAAGCCGGTCACTTCGCGCAGTTCGGCTTCGCCGAGCGCGGGCTGTTCCAGCGTTGCAGTGCTCATTGCGTATCCCTCAACCGGCCATGACGTGCAGGTAGTGCTTCCAGAAACCGCGGTTCGAGGTCTCGTCGGTCATGTGCGAGGTACGCACGCCGCGGGCGTCGGTTTCCTCCCGCGCCAGCCCGCGGCTCAGATCGCACCACGGATCGCCGGCTTCCAGCGCCTGCTGCGCCCGCTCGGCGATCGACGCATCGTCCGCCACCAGGAACGAGGCCGGCCCGAGCGCGCCCTCGCTTTGCCGCAGCAGGCGAAAATCCAGACTCGGCGCGCCTTCCAGCAGCATCGGCGTGTGCCACTGCACGCTCTTGTTCACCGCCAGCGGCTGGAAGATGACGATGTTCATCTCGGCCAGGAACAGGTTCGGCCAGATGCACGCATGCGGCGGGCCCAGGCGCATCAACTCGGTGGCCCGCTCCTTGCCGTAAGACTTTTCCATCGCCGCCACGTAGTCGGCGGCCTTTTCGGGGCTGGTGCCCAGCCACTCCAGCGGCTTGGTGTAGCCGCCGGCAAAGTCGATCTCGGTGTGGCCGTTGCCCCAGTCGCGGATGACGCCCATCGCCGAGGTATCGTCCGCCACGAACTGGTCGTACTGCGAACGGATGGCCCGCACGAACGACTGGTGCGTGAAGCCGACGTGGTAACCGTCGGTGTCGTTCTCGGGCAGCATCTTCCAGTTGGCGCCGTACTGGTGGCGCACCCAGCCAGCCGAAAGCCGCAACTTGCCATCCGGCGACAGGTCGCAGGCGCGGTCGATCAGCTCCCTGGCGCGACCCAGGTGCTCGTCGAGCGTGATGCCGTCCGGCGCGGCGCTGGCAAAGATGAAGCCCCGGTAGCTGCCGCTGCGCGGCACTTCCAGGCCCAGCTTCGCCCAGTCCTTCTGGAAGCCGGTGGCGTGCGGCACATCCTGCAGTTCGCCATTCAGGCCGAAGGTCCAGCCGTGATACGGACAGGTGAAATTCTTGGCGTTGCCGGCGGCCTTGTTGCACACCAGATTGCCGCGGTGCTGGCAGCGGTTGATGAACACGTTCACCGCGCCATCCTGGCCGCGCACCACCAGATAGTGCTGGCGCCCGACGGTGCGGGTGATGTAGTCGCCCGGCTGCGGCAGCTCGCTGTCATGGGCCACGAACACCCAGCCGCGCGAAAAGATCTTGTCCAGCTCGTCCTCGAACACGTACGGCTCGGTGTACAGCGAGCCGTGGACGCGGTCTGGCTGGATCAGGTCCCGGTAACTGGCCGGGGAGAGACGTTCGATACGCATGCCCTTGCTCCTGCGTCATGCCGGCGCGTGGCCGGCGGATCGGACTGCCCTGCGGCGGGGCGCCCTTGCCTGGTTTGGAAAGCGCGCGAAGCGGGTACCACCTGCACCGCCGTGTACCCGTCCCTGGGCTGGCGGACTCCCGCGCGCATCGCCAGAGTCGGCCTGCATTCTAACGGTCGTTAGCCTCATTCAACCATTTGGACGGACGCCCGCCTGACCGGCGTCAATGTCGGCACAGGTCAGGCCTCACAGGCGGTGCCGGCGATCGCCACTCACAAAGCCGATCAGCCCGGCGCCATCGTCCAATCCGCGCGTCAGTGCCAGCACCTTGAAGGCCTCGCCCATGGCCTGCGGCAACAGCAATTGCCGCGCCTGCAGGGCCATGTCCAGGTACTTCGGATCGACCGGATCGACCGCCTCCAGCAGCTGCGGCAGACCGCAGTTGATGAGGAACTGGGCCTGGTGGGCGAAACCGGCCAAAGTCGCCCCGGCCTCGCACCCCGCCTGCGCCATGGCGGTGAAATCCACATGCGCCGTGATGTCCTGCAGCCCCGGCCACAGCAGCGCATCGCCGTGCGCGCGCTGGCGGTAATGGCACTGCAGCGTGCCACTGTGGCGCTGCGGGTGGTAGAACTCGGCCTGCGGATAGCCGTAGTCGATCAGCAGCAGCAGACCGCGCTGCAAGCGCTCGCACAGCGTGTGGACCCAGGCCTCGGCGGCGAAATTGACTTCCGATTCGTAGCCGGTGGGCAGGTCGAGCGGCTCCAGGCGGCTGGCCAGCCGGTCATCCTGCGGCGCGTCTGCCACCCGTTCCAGGCCCTCCCCTGCCGCCGTCACATACAGCTCGGCGATCCCGCCCTCGGCCATGCGAAAGCGCCGCACCGGCATGGCATCCAGCACCTCGTTGGCGATCACCACGCCGGCAACCCGATCCGGCAACTGCGACAGCCACGCCACCCGCCCGACCAGATGCGGCACGCGCCGGGCGATGGCGTCCCGCTGGCGCTGTTGCAGCTCCGCGCTCAGTTCCAGCAACAGGTAGCGCTGCGGCAGGCAGCCGAGCAGGTCCAGTTCCGCCAGCAGTTCCGCCGCCAGTGCGCCGCTGCCGGGTCCAAATTCCAGCACCTCGCCACCCGGCACAGCGGCCAGCACCTGCGCCACCTGGCGCGCCAGCGCGCGGGCAAACAGCGGCGAGCGCTCCGGGGCGGTAGTGAAATCCCCCTCGGCCCCGAACTTGCGCGCGCCGTTGACGTAATAACCAAGGCCCGGCTCGTACAGGGCCATCTGCATGTAGGCATCGAAACCCAGCCGCCCGCTGGCAGCGGCAATGGCCGTGCGGATGCGCTCGACGAGCTTTGCCGACAGCGCCAGCGCGTCGGCGTCCGGCACAGGCAGGTCAGGCATCGGCCGGCACCGTTAATATCCGCGTCACCGCTTTCATTGCCCGCCTTGCCTGCGCCATCCCGGTCACCCGCATGTTCATTCTGTCCCTGGCTCTCACCGTCGTTGCCTACCTGCTGGGTTCACTGTCCGCCGCCATTGTCGTGTGTCGCCTGCTACGCCTGCCGGACCCGCGCACCGAAGGCTCCCGCAACCCGGGAGCCACCAACGTGCTGCGCATCGGCGGCAAGTGGCCAGCGTTCCTTACCCTGGCCGGCGATCTGCTCAAGGGCGTGCTGCCGGTGCTGCTGGCGCACGCGCTGCACCTGCCGCCGTGGGGCCTGGCGACGGTCATGTTCGCCGCGTTTCTGGGCCACCTGTACCCGCTCTATTTTGGCTTTGTCGGCGGCAAGGGCGTCGCCACCACCCTTGGCGTGGTGCTGGCCATGAGCCTGCCGGTGGGTCTGGCCACCTGTATTACGTGGCTGGCCACCGCCGCAGTCACGCGTTATTCGTCCCTGGCCGCGCTGGTCGCGGTGGGTCTGACGCCCATCTACACCCTGCTGTGGACGCACCAACCGGTGCTGGCGCTGGCCACACTGCTGATCGCCGCCATCCTCACCTGGCGCCACCGCGACAACATCGCCCGCCTGCGCGCCGGCACGGAAAGCCGCATTGGCCGCAAAAAAACCGCCCCGAGCACCCCATGAACTACTGGCTGTTCAAATCCGAACCGGACGTGTTCGGCATCGACCACCTGGCCGCCAAACCCAAGGCCACCGAGCACTGGGACGGCGTGCGCAACTACCAGGCGCGCAACTTCATGCGCGCCATGCAGGTGGGCGATCAGGCCTTCTTCTACCACTCCAACTGCGACCCGCCGGGCATCGTCGGTATCGTCGAGGTGGTGCGCGAAGCCTACCCGGACCACAGCGCGTGGAATCCGGAAAGCAAATACTTCGACCCGGCCTCCACCCCCGACAAGCCGCGCTGGTTCATGGTCGACGTGCGCCTGGTGCGCAAACTGCCGCGCCTGGTGTCGCTGGCCGAACTGCGCGACAACCCGCCGCTGATCGAAATGCCGCTGGTGCGGCGCGGGAACCGACTGTCCGTGATGCCGGTGCCGGCGGATGCCTGGCACGTCATCCTGGCGATGGCGCAGCAACCCGGCGCCTGAAAGGCAGACCTGCGCCGCAGTGACGGCCGCAGCGTCTAACGCGGATTCTTGCGACTGTCACAGCCCGGCCGGTTACGCCTGCGCCTGACCCGCCCGGCGCGATTGATGCGCCGCGTGAATCGGCAGCTGCTTGAATCCGGACTGCGAGCACCCAAGACGGCGTATCCCTTGTCATCCCCTAGCCATGCATTGCGCACACGCGCATGCATGCCCGCCGGAACGTCCGCGCCATTCGCCCGCCGCTGCGTCGATCGCGGAGCGCGCCAAACCGCAAAGCTACAATGCCCACCCCGCTTCCAGCCCCAGGCCCGCCATGAGTGTCCGCAGCCGTTTCGCGCCCAGTCCCACCGGCTACCTGCACATTGGCGGCGCCCGCACGGCACTTTTCGCCTGGCTGCACGCCCGCCACCACGGTGGCACGTTCATCCTGCGCATCGAGGACACTGACCGCGAACGCTCCACCGCCGAGTCGGTCAACGCCATCCTGGAAGGCATGGCCTGGCTGGGCCTGAACTACGACGAAGGTCCGTTCTACCAGACCCACCGCTTCGATCATTACCGCGCGGTGCTGGACCGCATGCTGGCCGCCGGCCAGGCCTACCGCTGCTACTGCACGCAGGAAGACCTGGCCGCCCGGCGCGAGGCGCAGATGGCGCGCAAGGAAAAGCCGCGCTACGACGGCCGCTGCCGCAACCTGAGCGCCCCGCCGCCCGGCAACCCGCCGTCGGTGATCCGCTTTCGCAATCCGCCGGACGGCGACGTGGTGGTGGACGATCTGATCCGCGGCCGGGTGGCGTTCAGCAACACCGAGCTCGACGACCTGGTGCTGGCGCGCACTGACGGCACGCCGACCTACAACTTCACCGTGGTCGTGGACGACATGGACATGGGCGTCAGCTGCGTCATCCGCGGCGACGACCACCTCAACAACACGCCCCGACAGATCAACATCCTGCGTGCGCTGGGCGCGTCGGTGCCGCAGTACGCGCACGTGCCGATGATCCTGGGCCCCGACGGCACGCGGCTGTCCAAGCGCCACGGCGCGGTCAGCGTGCTGCAGTACCGCGACGAGGGCTACCTGCCGGAGGCGCTGCTCAACTACCTGGTGCGCCTGGGCTGGTCGCACGGCGATCAGGAGGTGTTCTCGCTCGACGAGCTGGTGACGCTGTTCGAGGTCGAGCACGTCAACCGCGCCGCCGCGGCGGTCAATCCCGACAAGCTGCTGTGGCTGAACCAGCATTACCTGAAGACCAGCGACCCCGAGCACGTGGCGCGTCACCTGAGCCACTTCATGGGCCTGCACGGCATCGATCCGGCGCTCGACGGCCCGCCGCTGGCGCAGGTAGTACTGGCGCTGCGCGAACGCAGCAAGACGCTGGTCGAGATGGCCGAGAAGGCACTGCCCTTTTACCGCGAGTTCGAGCACTACGACCCGGCCGCGCGCAAGCACCTGACCGCCGACGCGATCGAACTTTTGCTGGCCCTGCACACGCACTTCGAACAGGTCGCCGACTGGCACGCACCGACGCTGCACCGGATCGTCGAGGACGTCGCGGCGCAGCACGGGCGCAAGTTCGGCCAGCTGGCGCAGCCGCTGCGGGTCGCCCTGTGCGGCAGCGCGGTGTCGCCGGCCATCGACATCACCCTGGAGCTGATCGGCCGCGGCCGCGTGCTGGGTCGCCTGGAACGGGCCGTGCAATGGCTGCAAGGCCAGGAACCGGCTTGACACTGCCGGCCGCCAATCAGTAAAGTGCGCGCCCCTTGCATGGGGCCATAGCTCAGCTGGGAGAGCGCAACACTGGCAGTGTTGAGGTCGGCGGTTCGATCCCGCCTGGCTCCACCAAATCCCCCCGCGGCGGGTGCCTCCCCGCCCGGTCGTCTGCAAGTCCCCATCGTCTAGAGGCCTAGGACACTGCCCTTTCACGGCGGCAACAGGGGTTCGAATCCCCTTGGGGACGCCATTCAGGCCAACTGGCAGGCGGCTGATTCGACCGGCGCAGCGGCCTGGCACGAGCCGCATGAGCGGGCCGCGGCCCGGCGTTGACACCCGCCTTGCCGTCCTGTGACGCACCGGAAAACCGGCAGCAAACGGACGTGGTGGCGCGGCGTGTGGACCGCGCGGCGCCTCAAAACGACGACTTGAGCGGTTTCACCGGCCCGCGAAAGCGCTCCCTGGCCGGTTTTCCCTGCAGCGCCGGCAGTTCCATCGGCTCATCTGCCAGCCGGTAATCGGGCACGTGGTCGAGCAGGTGGCGAATCAGCGTCAGGCGGCCCCGGTGCTGCTCGTTGAAGTCCACCACCACCCAGGGCGTATGCCGGTGATGGGTGGCCTTGAACATGGCGTCGCGCGCCTCGCCGTAGGCGCGGTATTGCTGACGCGCAACCAAGTCGATGGGCGACAGTTTCCAGCGTTTCAGGGGGTCGTTGGCCCGCTCGGCGAAACGCTTTTCCTGCTCCTGCTGATCCACCGCCAGCCAGTATTTGAACAGCAGGATGCCGTTCTGGACCAGTGAGCGCTCGAAATACGGCGTCTCGCGCAGGAACATCTGGTACTCGGCATCCGAGCAGAAACCCATGACCTTCTCGACGCCGGCCCGGTTGTACCAGCTGCGATCGAACAGCACCAGTTCGCCGGCCGCCGGCAGGTGTGCGATGTAGCGCTGGAAATACCACTGCGTGCGCTCGCGCTCGTCCGGCTTTGGCAATGCCACCACCCGCACCTGGCGCGGATTGAGCTTGCCGGTGATGGCGGCAATGGTGCCGCCCTTGCCGGCCGTGTCCCGTCCTTCGAGCACAACCACGATGCGACCGCCGGTCGCGGCCAGCCAGCGGGCCAGGTTGTTCAGCTCCAGCAGCATGGGCTCCAGCTGGCGTTCGTAGTCCTTTTTTTTCATGGCGATGTCGGTAACGAGGCGCTATAGCGTGCCCGACTGGCAGGCCGGTGGTGCGCGCATCCTGTCATGCATGGCCTCGGGCGCGTCCATTGCGCCCCGACCTCACACTCCAAACAGGAATCTGAGGGCCACCTGGTTGTAGTGCGCCGGTTCGTCGTTCTGACAGACATGGCCGGAGTCCTCGAACCACTCGAACGTGGCATTGGGCAGCATGGCGGCCACGCCGTCGGCCAGGTCCGGCGTGGCGAACACGTCGTGCCGGCCCCAGATGAAGTGCATGGGAATGTCGAGTTTGGGCAGCCGGTGGCGGATGTCGAACCACTGCGCGGCGCCCGGATCGGTTTTCAGTTTGTTTCGAAAGAAATTGAGAAAGGACTTCTGCGACTCCATCACGCCCGGCAGCTGCGCCTGCTGGTGCCGGCGTTCGAGCTGTTCTTCCGAAATGTGCTCGGGGTGGTGCATCAGGCCGGCAATCACGCCGCGCAGGGATTCCTTGCTGCCGTCGTAGTTGACCAGGCGCTGCAGGCCCTCGGTCATGCCCATTTCCATGCCCAGGCCGGTGGCGATGGTGCCGGAGCCGACCAGCAGCAGTTTCTTCACGCGACCGGGGTGATCCAGGGCGTACCGCGAGGCCAGGTACGCGCCCATCGAGTTACCGCCCATGGTGAACTCGTCCAGGCACAGCGTGTCGATGAAGGCCGCCAGGTGCTCGGCCAGGAACACGTGCGAGTACTCCGGGCCGATCGGCTTGTCGGTGAGGCCGTAGCCCATCAGGTCCGGGCAGATGATGCGCCCGTACTGGCCCAGCGCCCCGATGTTGTTGCGCCAGGCGAACTCGCCCGACGCGCCCGGCCCGCCGCCATGCACCAGCACCACGGTCGGGCCGTCGCCCCATTCGATGTAGTGGGTCTTGTACGGACCGACGCGCACGAAGCGGGAGACGTAGGAAGGGGCGCTGCTCATGGTGGGAACTCCTCGGTGGGGTGAGGCGGGGTCAGTAGCGGATAGGGATGTCGTCGGCCGGCTCGCCGTAGCGGTGCGGCTGCAAATCGCGGATGGCGTCCTCGGTGGTGATGCCGCTGAACTGGCCCGGTTGCCAGCAGAAATAGCCGGCCCGCGCGCCGCCGTCCAGCATCAGGTCCTGGCCGGTCATGAAGGACGATTCGTCCGACGCCAGGAACACCGCCGCGTTGGCGATGTCGCGCGCATTGCAGAAGCGACCAAGCGGAATGCCCTTCAGAAAATCATCCGCGGATAGGGTGTTCGGGCCGTGGATGCGCGGATTGAGCATCTTGGCCGGGTACTGCCACAGCAGGTGATCCATGAAGGTCGGGCTGATGGTGTTGACGCGGATCTTGCTGCGCGCCAGTTCCATGGCCGCGCCGCGGCAGAAGTTCAGCAGCCCGGCCTTGGCGGCGTTGTACGCGCTGTTCCCAGCCTCGCCCTGGTGGCCGGCATCGGACACGATGTGGATGATCGACCCGCCGATGCCCAGGTCCGTCATCGCCCGGGCGGTGTATTTGGTGGTCAGCATGCCGCCGGTCAGATAACCGTGCAGGCTGCGGTTCCAGTCGTGCAGGTTCATGTCCAGCACCGTGTGCCGGTACTGGTTGCCGACCTGGTTGAACATGATGTCGATGCGCCCGTAGTGGGCCACGGCCTCGGCCACCAGACGCTGGGCGTCGGCCTCCTGCGTCGGATCGCCGACCAGCGGGTGGGCATCGAAGCCCTTGCCGCGCAGAAAGGCCACGCACTGCTGCGCGGCCTCGGCGCGAATGTCCACCACCGCCACCCTGGCGCCTTCCTTTGCAAACCAGTGCGCGGTGGTGCCAGCGATGTGCGGGCTGGCGCCAAACACCAGCGCCACGCGATCCTGCAAGCGTCCCATGGCGGCGTCCTCAGCGGGGCTCGAAAACGGTGGTGACGAAATTGTCGTTGCACACCCAGGTGGGCTGGAAGTCCGCGTGGCGCGGCGCGCCGACGCCGACTTCGCTCATGGCGCCGGCCAGCACGGTCGGGATCAGCAGCTCCCACTGGGCGTGCGCCTCGAAGTGCTCGAACGTGAGCTGGCGCGGCCAGGCGCCGTACTCGCCCCGCTGCCACTGCCCGAACAGCGCCCGATCGGCGTCGATGTCCGGGTGGATGCGGCCCTGCGCCTTGCCGGCGTCGTTGGCATGCGACCAGTCGGCCGCCGCCACGATGGCCACCCGCCACGGCGAGGGCCGCAGCGCGCGGGCGATCTCCACGCCCAGATCGAAGGCCTGCTGCGGTGTGAGCGGTGGGTCGTCGCGGGACAGATCCAGCGGACTCAGACCCTCCTCGTCCCGCACCCGGTCGAAGCGGAACGGGTCGATGCCCAGCGGCAGGATGGGCGTGCCCAACTCCCGCCGGTCGAAATCCAGATGCACGGCACCGGCAATGCAGTTGTGCCCCAGACCCGCCGGGTGAGGCGAATCGGGCACCAGCCGCGGGGCGATGCCAACGCTGCCGAGGTGTTTGGCAATCGTGGCCGCGGCCTGCGGGTGGCCGGCCAGGGTAACCACGCGATCAGGATCTTCCTCGAACCAGTTGTCGCGAAAGAAGGTCCACAGGTTCCACGGCTGCACACGAATGGCCTGGTGCGTGTGCAGCCACCACTGCGGGCGCTGCGCACCGGCGAAGGTCTCGTGCACGTCGCGGTACAGCATCAGAACCAGGTCTGGCCGGAAATCGTCCAGCGCCCGGCGCAGCGTGCGGAACTGATCATGCTGCCGCAACTGGTGCGCGGCCCCGGCGGCATGGCCCTGATCGGCACCCCACTCGGCGCGCATCGGCGCCGGCCAGTTGGCCGGATCGCGCAGCTGCGGCCTGTCGCGCCAGCCCCAGGCCAGATTGCCCCACAGCACCCACGGCATGTTGGCCGGCTTCATGCGCAGGAACGGAAAATCCGAAACCGTCAGGCCCAGGATCTCGGCCATCGAGCGTGTCCTCCTCGGGATGCGCGCATTCTTGTGCTTTACACGACCGTCAGGCGATCGCTGGCGCCATGGTAGCAGCCGGCGTGGCGCTTTATTTATGGGACCGGGACGAACTTGTGGCGCACTGGCCGTGTTGCTAGGCTGCCAGGCCACGAGCGTGCCGGCTACCATCGGCGCCCGTGGGACGGAGGAGAAAACCATGAAGGTCATCGACGCGCGCGCCGACGCAGCGCGCATCAACGAGTTGTTCTACCAGCACATCCCCGAAGCGGGCCTGCGCAATTACTGGCACCCGGTGGCGCTGTCCGGCGAGATCACCGAGCAGCCACTGGCACGCACGTTGATGGGCGATCCGGTGGTGCTGCTGCGCCGCCAGGGCGTGGCCTACGCCCTGGCCAACGCCTGTCCGCACCGCGGCACGCAGCTGTCCAAGGGCACGTGCGAGTTCCCCGGGTCGCGCACGCTGACCTGCCGCTATCACGGCTGGACCTTCGATGTGGCCGACGGCCGGCTGGTGGCGGCGCTCACCGACGGGCCGGACAGCGCCATCGTCGGCAAGGCGCGCGTGCGCACTTACCCGCTGGCCGAGCGCCAGGGCATCGTGTGGATCTGGCTGGCCGACAGCGCACCGGTACCGGTGGAACAGGACATCCCGCGCGGCCTGCTGGAGGCCAGCGAGGTGCGCACCGTGCGCCGCGTGGCGCCCGGCAACTGGCGCTGGCACGTCGAGAATCCGGGCCTGGGCCACGCCACGTTCCTGCACCGGGATTCCGCCTACATGCGCATGGTCGACATGTTCGGCTACGCCGAGGGACCGAGCGCCGTGCTGGGCACCGAGGGCGAGGATGGCGAGTGGCTGATGGACAAGTTCGCCGGCATGGGCACCAACCGCGAGTACCCGGGGCTGGGAACCTGGCCGCCGAAGCGTTTTGGCGAGCTGATCAAGCTGACCAAGTTCGCGGACGGCCCGCTGGGCGTGAACAGCATCGTGTCGGTGCGCCTGCCGGGCATCGTTCGGGTGTCCAATTTTCCGATCGGCGGCTCGCTGTATTACGAGTGGTTCGTGCAGACCGATGCCGACCATTACCTGTATTTCCAGGTCGCCTGTGGCTACCCGAAAACCCTGCTGCAGCGCACCTCATGGCTGGCGCGCTTCTACGGCTGGGGGCGCTGGGCCGGCATGGTGCGCTTCAACGCCCAGGACCTGAGCATGACCGAGGACTCGCACACCTACGCCAAGCGCCACGGCAGCAACGACCCGGCGCCCCTGTACCGGCCGGACGGCTTTCAGCTGGCCTGGCGCAGGTACGCGCTGGAACAGCTGCGCGGCGGGAACGTGCCTGAACTGCGCCCGCGTGCGGCGATGCGCGAGGCGGCCACGCCCTGACCGGGTCGCGCGGCGGGCAGTGCCCGGCTCAATCGGCCTTGGCCACCTCGACCCGCAGCGTGTCGCCGTAGGTATCGATCGCCAGCACGCGATGACCATCCTGGGCCAGGCTTTCGCGAACCTGCCCGGCCGACTCGCCGGCGGAGAAAAGGAAGGCCACCCGCTCACCGGCGGCCATGCGGCTCAGGGCCTGGCGGGCCTTGACGTAATGCAGGGGACAACCGTAGGTGGACAGGTCCACCAGCGGCACGGCGGTTTCGGCGGCGGCGCTCATGGCCGCCTCAGATCGAATCGAACAGTTCGAAGCGCTTGCCGGCAGTCATGCCGCCGTCCACCACCAGCGCCGCGCCGGTGATGAAGGACGCGTCATCGGAGGCCAGGAACACGGCCGGCTTGGCGATTTCGTGCGGCTCGGCCATGCGCTGCATGGCGCACACGTCGGTCATCATTTTCTGGTGTTCCGGGAAGCGCGCCATGTAGCCGCGGATGCGCGGCGTCCAGGTGCCGCCGGGGCAGATGGCGTTCACGCGGATGTTGTGGCGTGCAAAGTCCATGGCCATGTTCTTGGACAGGTTGATCACCGCTGCCTTGGCCGCCGAGTACGCGGCGCAGCGGTTCTCGGCCAGGATGCCGGCGGTGGAGGCGATGTTGATGATGGCGCCGCCACCGCGTTTCCTGATCTCCGGGATCGCCACGTGCGAGCAGCGGTAGACCGAGGTCAGATTGGTATCGACGATGAAGCGCCATTCCTCGTCGTTGGCCTCCTCGACGTTTTTCATCATGTTGTTGCCGGCGACGTTGAACAGCACATCCAGGCCCCCGAAACGCTTGACGGTGGCCGGCACCATGGCGGCGACGGCGTCCAGATCGTTGACGTCCATTTCCAGCGCCAGGGCCTGGCCACCGGCCGCGGCGACTTCGGCGGCCGCCTTCTGGGCCGCGTGCAGGTCCATGTCGCAGATGGTGACGCTGCCGCCATCCCTGACCCACTCATCGACGATGGCGCGGCCGATGCCGGCGCCGCCGCCGGTGACGATGGCTACCTTGCCGGCAAAACGTTGGCTCATGGTGACGTCTCCTCGTTAATGTTCTGTGTCAGCAGCCGCGCGGCCTTCGTCATCGCGGGTGCCTTTTATTTTCGGGCCGCGGCGCGCTGCTCGAGCACCTCGACCGCCGGCAGGGTCTTGCCTTCCAGCACTTCCAGGAAGGCGCCGCCGCCGGTCGAAATGTACGACACCCGGTCGGCGATGCCGAACTTGGCGATGGCCGACAGCGTCTCGCCGCCGCCGCAGATGGAAAAAGCCGGCGACTCGGCAATGGCCTGCGCCAGCAAACGCGTGCCTTCGGCGAAGGCCGGGTACTCGAACACGCCCAGCGGGCCGTTCCAGACCACCGTGCCGGCGGCGCGGATGATGTCGCCCAGTTCGCGCGCAAAGCCGGCGTCGAAATCGAGAATCATCTCGTCGGCGTCCACATCGCCGACGTCCTTGACCGCGCTTGGGACGGTCTCGCCGATCTCGGTGGCGACCACCACACGGCGGGGCAACGGAATCGGCCTCCCGAGCGTTTTGGCCTGTTCCAGCAGGCCGCGGGCGGTTTCGACCAGATCCGGTTCGTACAGGGAGCGACCGACGTCATGGCCCGCTGCCACCAGGAAGGTATTGGCGATGCCGCCGCCGACGATCAGGCGGTCCACTCTGGGCAGCAGGTTGGTCAGGACTTCGAGCTTGCTCGACACCTTGGCGCCGCCGACGATGGCCACCAGCGGCCGCTTGGGCGCCGCGAGCGCAAGGTGCAGGGCGTCGAGTTCCGCCACCAGCAACGGCCCGGCGCAGGCAATGGGAGCGTATTTCGCCACGCCGTGAGTGGACGCCTCGGCCCGGTGCGCGGTGCCGAATGCGTCCATCACGAACACATCGCACAGCGCCGCCATGCGCCGGGACAGCGCCTCGTCGTTCTTTTTCTCGCCGACGTTGAAGCGCACGTTCTCGCCCAAGGCGATCTGCGCCGGCGCAATCGCCACCCCGTCCAGCCAGTCGCGCACGCACGGAACCGGAAGGCCGAGCAGCTCCGCCAGGCGCGCAGCGACCGGCGTCAGGCTGGCCTCGGCATCGAACGCTCCTTCCTTGGGCCGGCCCAGATGCGACAGCACCAGCACCGCCGCCCCTGCCGCCAGCGCAGCCTGAGCGGTCGGCACGAAGGCGCGGATGCGGGTGTCGTCCAGAATCACACCATCGCGCAGCGGCACGTTCAGGTCGGCACGGATCATGACGCGCTTGCCGGCCAGGGCCAGCTCGCCCATGCGCAGCACCTTCAGCGCCCCGGCCATGCTCAGCCGACCTTGGCCAGCGCGAGCGCCGTGTCCAGCATGCGGTTCGAGAAGCCCCACTCGTTGTCGTACCAGGAGCAGACCTTCACCAGCGTGCCGTCGATGACCTTGGTCAGCGTGGCGTCGTAGGTGGACGAGGCCGGGTTGTGGTTGAAGTCGACCGATACCAGCGGCTCCTCGGTGTAGGCGAGGATGCCCTTGAGGGGCCCACTGGCGGCTTCACGCACGGCGGCGTTGACCTCCTCCACGCTGGTGGCGCGCCCGGCGGTGAAGGTCAAATCCACGATCGATACGTTGATGGTCGGCACGCGAATGGCAAAGCCATCCAGCTTGCCCTTCAGTTCCGGCAACACCAGGCCGACCGCCGCCGCGGCGCCGGTCTTGGTCGGGATCATGGACTGCGTGGCCGAACGGGCGCGGCGCACGTCCTCGTGATAGACGTCGGTCAGCACCTGGTCGTTGGTGTATGCGTGCACGGTAGTCATCAGGCCCTGCAGCAGGCCGAACTTCTCGTGCATGACCTTGGCCAGCGGCGCCAGGCAGTTGGTGGTGCAGGAAGCGTTCGAGACGACGGTGTCGCCGGCCTTGAGCACGCCGTGGTTCACGCCGTACACGATGGTGGCATCCACGCCGCCGGCCGGGGCCGAGATCAGCACCTTGCGGGCGCCGGCGCTCAGATGCGCCGAGGCCTTTTCCTTGCTGGCGAAAAAGCCGGTGCATTCGAGCACCACGTCCACGCCCAGTTCCGCCCACGGCAGCTTGGCCGGGTCGCGCTGGGCGGTGACGCGGATGCGGTCGCCGTTGACGATCATGGCGCCGTCGGTCACCTCGACCGTGCCGGGGAACTTGCCGTGGGCGGTGTCGTAGCGGGTCAGGTGGGCCAGGATGTTGGCATCGCCCAGGTCATTGACCGCCACTATCTGTACTTCGCCGGTACGGCCGCTCTCGTACAGCGCGCGCAGCACGTTGCGCCCGATGCGGCCGTAACCGTTGATCGCCACCTTGATCGCCATTGCCATTCTCCTTGCGAAAAATTTATTAACTAATTGATCGGATGAACGTAAACCGATCTGGCGTTCCGCCAGCGCCACGTACGCCCACCGCGTCTTGCCATCTGTAGGTGCGCAGCTTCGCTGCGCGATCATCGCCCGGCACAGCCGGGCTCCTACAAAACCAAGGAAGGACCATTCAATTCAGCGCTTTCCCAACCCCCGATCAACCCCTTCCCAGCATCGACCGCGCTGCCGCCACGAGCGCCTCGACGGTGAAGCCGAAGTAAGCGAACAGCTCACCTGCCGGCGCCGACTCGCCGAAGCGGTCCAGACCGATCACCCGGCCCCGATCGCCGACGTAACGCCACCACAGGTCCGTCACGCCGGCCTCCACCGCCACCCGCGCCGTCACCGCCGGCGGCAACACGGCATCACGGTAAACCGCCTCCTGCGCTGCGAACCGCTCCAGGCACGGCATGGAAACGACCCGCGCACCGATGCCCTCTGCCGCCAGGCGCTCGCGCGCCGCCATGGCCAGTGCGATTTCCGAGCCGGTGGCGATGAAAATCACGTCCGGCGCCGACCCGGTATCCGCCAGCACGTAGCCGCCGCGGGCAATCGCCGCCACCTGCGCCGCATCGCGCGCCTGGTGCGGCAGCTTCTGGCGCGACAGGGCCAGCGCGCTTGGCCTGCTGGCGCTCAGCGCCTGCGCCCAGGCGACGGCAGTCTCCGCCGCATCGCAGGGCCGCCACACATCCAGACCCGGAATCAGCCGCAGGCTGGACACATGTTCCACCGGCTGGTGGGTGGGTCCGTCCTCGCCCAGGCCGATCGAGTCGTGCGTCAGCACCCAGGTCACCCGCAGGCCCATCAATGCCGCCATACGGATGCCGTTTCGGGCGTAGTCCGAGAACACCAGAAAGGTACCGCCATACGGCAGCAAGCCGCTATGCAGGGCGATGCCGTTCATGATCCCGGTCATGCCGAACTCACGCACGCCGTAATGCAGGTAGTCGCCACCGGGGTTGGCCGCGTCGAGCCGGGTGGCGCCGGACCAGTCGGTGAGGTTCGATTCGGTCAGGTCGGCCGAGCCGCCCAGAAACTCCGGCAGCAGCGGGCCGAAGGCTTCGAGTGCCAGTTGTGAGGCCTGGCGGCTGGCGACGTCTTTCCCTTCCGCCTGGAAGCGGGCCACGATGGCCTGCGCCTGGGCATCGAAATCGGCGGGCAGCCGGCCGGTCATGCGGCGCTCAAATTCCGCCGCCAGCGCGGGGTGGTCGGCGGCGTAGCGGTCGAAGCGGGCCTGCCAGTCACCTTGCAGCGCCGCGCCACGCGGCCGGGCATCCCAGGCGGCGTATACGTCAGCCGGAATCTCGAACGGCCCATACGACCATCCAAGTGCGGCGCGGGCAGCGGCAATTTCGGTGGCGCCCAGCGCCGAGCCATGGGCCGACGCCGTGCCTTGTTTGTTGGGCGCACCGAAGCCGATCACCGTGCGGCAGCAGATGAGCGTTGGCCGGGTCGTCTGGGCGCGCGCCTGCTGCAGGGCAGCGGCCACCGCTACGGCGTCGTGGCCATCCACCTTGCGGATGACCTGCCAGCCGTAGGCCTCGAAACGGGCCGGCGTGTCGTCTGCAAACCAGCCGCTGACATGGCCGTCGATGGAAATGCCGTTGTCGTCGTACAGCGCGATCAGCTTGCCCAGGCCCAGCGTGCCGGCCAACGAGCAGGCCTCGTGCGATACGCCTTCCATCAGGCAACCGTCGCCGACGAAAACATAGGTGTGGTGATCAACGACCGCGTGGCCGGGCCGGTTGAACTCCGCCGCCAGGCGCCGTTCGGCAATCGCCATGCCAACCGCGTTGGCCAGCCCCTGGCCCAGCGGGCCGGTGGTGGTCTCCACGCCCGGCGTCAGGCGGTATTCGGGATGACCAGGGGTTTTGGAGTGCAGTTGCCGAAAACGCTTGAGTTCGTTCAGCGGCAGGTCGTAGCCGGTCAGGTGCAGCAGCGCGTACAGCAGCATCGAGCCGTGGCCGTTGGAGACCACGAAGCGGTCGCGGTCCGGCCAGGCCGGATCGGCCGGGTTGTGGCGCAGCAGGTCGTTCCACAGCACTTCGGCAATGTCGGCCATGCCCATCGGCATGCCCGGGTGGCCTGACTTGGCGGCTTCTACCGCGTCCATGGCCAGCGCGCGGACGGCGTTGGCGAGTTGCCGGCGCGGCAGGGACATGCAGTTCTCCGGATCGGGGACCAAAAACGGCAGGAAGCCGGCAGACGGGCACCCGCCGGCCGCGGGGGGCGGCAAGGATAACGCAGCCCGGGCGCCTGTTGCAGGCGGGGCGTGGCCGCGAAACACGCCAGGCTGGACCTACGGCTGCCCGGCAGGCGCGTCACATCGACGCCTTGGGCCGCCCGACGGGCTAGCCGCCCAGCAGGCGCCGCTCGGCGTTCTCGACCTGACTTGCGGTGCCAAACAGCACCACGGCGTCGCCGGCGCGCAGGCGCAGGTCGGCTTCGGGCGCCAGTTCCCCTGCCCCGTCGCGGCGCACGCTGCGCACCTCGGCGCCGGTTTTGGCCAAATCCAGCTCGTCCAGGCGCAGGCCGACCGCGCGCGCCTCGTCCGGCAGGCGTACGGCATGGCGCACTTCGAGCGCCTGGCCCTGCGTGTCCTCGATGCGCGAGCGCTGGCCATGAAAATAGCCGCGCAGCACGCCGTAGCGCTCCTCGCGCACACCCTGCACGCTTTGCTGGACGCGTTCCATCGGAAAATCGAGCAGCGCCAGCACGTGCGAGGCCAGCGTCAGGCTGGCCTCGAAGGTTTCCGGCACCACGGCGGTGACACCGGCCTGCTTCAGGATGTCCCGGTAGCGGTCGTCGGTGGTGCGTACCAGGATCGGCAACTCGGGGGCCCGCTCGCGCACCGCCCGCACGATCGCCAGCGCATGCCGGTGGTCGGTGAAACTCACCAGAACCAGCCGGGCGCGGGCAATGCCGAGCGCATGCAGCAGTGCCGGCCGGCGGGCGTCGCCATAGAACACGTTCTCGCCGCCCAGCAACGCCTCCTGCACGCGCACCGGATCTTCGTCGACGGCGACGAACTCGACACCCTCGCGGGTGAGAATGCGGCCCACCGCCTGACCGACGCGTCCGTACCCGCAAATGACGACGTGGCCATGCAGCGCGGCCGTGGCGCCGCTGACGTCGACAAGATCGGCCTGCGCGGCGGGCAGCCGGTGGTGGTGTCGCAGAAGCCAGGCGGCGATGCGACCGTTGTGACGCACGATCATCGGCGTCAGTGCCATGCTCAGCACGATGCTGGCGGCCACCAGCGTGGCCTGGGCGGGATCGATCAACCGAGAGGTACCGGCCACCGCCAGCAGCGCGAACCCGAACTCGCCGCCCTGCGCCAGCAGCAGCCCGGCGCGCAACGAGGTGAGCCGATCCTCGCCCATCCAACTCCCCAGCAGCATCACGATGACCGTCTTGAACAGCAGCAGGGCCGCAGTCAGGCCAACGATTTCCGGCCAGCGCGGCAGCAATTGCGCCGGTACCAGCAACATGCCGACGCTGACGAAGAAAATACCCAGCAGTACATCCCGGAACGGCCGGATCTCGACCTCGATGCGATGCCGGAAATGGCTCTCGCCCAGCATCATGCCGGCGATGAAAGCGCCCAGCGTCATCGACAGCCCGAACGTGTCCGTCAGCAGCGCGGCGAGCAGCGCCACCAGCAGCGCGGCGAGCACGAACAGCTCCTCCGAGTGCGTCTTGGCGACCTCAAAGAACACCCGCGGCAGTACCCATTTGCCGATGCCGATCAGTGCCGCGAACAACACCACGCCCTTGGCAACGGTGACGGCGAGCATCAGCGGCAGGCCATCGCCCTCGTTGGCCAGCGCCGGAATCAGGATCAGGAACAGCACCGCCGCCAGGTCCTGGAACAGCAGCACCGCCACGCCAAGCTGGCCATGGCGGGCGTACAGCTCACCGCTGCGGGCCAGCTCGCGCGTCACCACGGCCGTGGACGACAGTGCCAACACAGCCGCCATCAGCAGCGCCAGCGGCGGTGCCAAGCCAAGCCCGAGCCCGACCGCCACGAACACCGCCGTGCAGATCAGCACCTGCCCGCCACCCAGGCCGAACACCAGGCGGCGCATGGCCAGCAGGCGCGACAGGGAGAACTCAAGGCCCAGCGAGAACAGCAAAAACACCACGCCGAACTCGGCCAGATACCGCACCGCCTCCTGGTTGCCGACCAGACCGAGCGCACCCGGCCCGATCAGCAGGCCGGTGGTCAGATAGCCCAGCGTCGGCGGCAGGCGCAGGCGATAGAACACCGCCAGCACCAGCGCCGAGGCGGTGAGAATGATGACCAGTTCAGCGAAAAAGCCGTGCATCAGGCTGCAGCGTGCCGCCGGCCGAGCGTCACAAGCAGTGCCCCCGCCAGCAGCATCGGCAGGCACAGCAGCTGCCCCATGGTCAGCCAGTCGAAGGCGACAAAACCCAGAAAGGCATCCGGCTCGCGGGCGAACTCGCCGAACAAACGCAGCGTGCCGTAGCCGATCAGAAACACACCGGACACCGCCATGCGTGGGCGCGGCGACGCCGAATACAGCCACACGATGACAAACAGCACGCCGCCTTCGAGCGCCGCCTGGTACAGCTGCGACGGGTGGCGCGGCAGCGCGTCGGCGCCTTCGAACACCATCCCCCAGGGCAGGTCCGTGACCCGCCCCCACAACTCGCCGTTGATGAAATTGCCAAGCCGCCCGGCCAGCAGCCCGGTCGGCACCAGTGGCGCCACGAAGTCGGTGACGGCGAAAAATCCCCGCCCGGTCTTGCGCCCGAACAGCCAGCACGCCAGCAACACGCCAATCAGCCCACCGTGAAACGACATGCCGCCCTGCCAGGCCTGCAGGATGGTCGCCGGATGCGCCAGGTAGTAACCGGGCTGGTAGAACAGCACATAGCCGATGCGCCCGCCCAGCACCGCGCCCATGGCGCAGTAGAAAATCAGGTCGCCGAGTTCTTCGGTGCGCCAGCCGCTGCCCGGACGGCGCACGCGCCGGCGTCCCAGCCACCAGGCGGCGGCGAAGCCTACCAGGTACATGAGGCCATACCAGCGGATGGCCAGGGGGCCGAGCTGAATGGCGACGGGGTCGATGGCTGGATGGTGCAACATGGGCAAGGATTATCCGGCATGATCCCGTAGCCCCGCTCGCAACCCGCCCATCGCCATGTCCGACGCAGACTCATCCGGTCACCCAAGCAACCGCCTGGTCGCCGAGCGCAGCCCGTATCTGCTGCAACACGCCCACAACCCGGTCGACTGGTACCCCTGGGGCGAAGCGGCGCTGGCCCTGGCGCGGAAACAGGACAAACCGATATTGCTGTCGATCGGCTACTCGGCCTGCCACTGGTGCCATGTCATGGCACACGAATCGTTCGAGGACCCGGCCACGGCGACCGTGATGAACACCCTGTTCGTGAACATCAAGGTCGACCGCGAGGAACGGCCGGACCTGGACCGCATCTACCAGCTCGCGCACCAGATGCTGACCGGCCGCGGCGGCGGCTGGCCACTGACCCTGTTCCTGACGCCCGACCAGGTGCCGTTCTTCGGCGGCACCTATTTCCCCAGGGAGGCTCGCTATGGCCTGCCGGCCTTCGCCGACCTGCTGGGCCGGGTGGATGCGTATTACCGCGAACACCGGCCCGAAATCGACCAGCAGAACCACCAGCTGCTGGATGCGCTGGCCGGCAACCAGGCGCTGGGCGACAGCGACGCGGCACTCGGTGACGCGCCGCTGCGCCGCGCCATGGCCGAGTTGACCGGCCTGTTCGATCCCGTGAACGGCGGCTTTGGCGGCGGGCCAAAATTCCCGCAGGCGCCGCTGATCGAGCGCTGCCTGCGCGAGCACGCCCGCAGCGGCGACGAGCAGGCCCTGCGCATGGCGCTGCTGACGCTGGAGCAGATGGCCCGCGGCGGCATCCACGACCACCTGGGCGGCGGCTTTTGCCGCTACTCGGTGGACGCCGAATGGAGCATCCCGCACTTCGAGAAAATGCTGTCCGACAACGGCCAGCTGCTGCGCCTGTACGCGCAGGCGGCAGAAATCACCGGCAGCGCCCGTTTCGACGCCGTGTTGCACACCACCGGCCAGTGGGCGCTGCGCGAGATGCGCTCGCCCAGTGGCGGCTTTTACGCCGCCCTGGATGCCGATTCCGAGGGCGAGGAAGGCCGCTTTTACGCCTGGGACCGCGCCGAGGTGAAGACCCTGCTCAGCGCCGAGGAATACGCCATCCTGGCCCGCCGCTTTGGCCTGGACAGCACGCCCAACTTCGAGCACCGCTGGCATTTGCGCGTGTGCGCCGACGTGGCGGACATCGCAACCGAGGCAAACCTCTCGCCCCAGCGCGTCGCCGTGGTGCTGTCGGGCGCCATGCAAAAGCTGTTCGCCGCCCGCAGCGGGCGCGTGCGGCCGGGCCTGGACGACAAGATTCTGGCCGGCTGGAACGGCCTGATGATCGGCGGCCTGGCCCACGCCGGGCGGCACCTGAACGAAACATCCTTCATCGACGCCGCCGTTGCGGCAGCCGATTTTGCCCGCCGCGTGCTGTGGCAGAACGGCCGCCTGAAAGCCGTTGCCAAGGGCGATCAGGCCTATCTGGCGGCATACCTCGACGACCACGCCTACCTGCTCGACGGCCTGCTGGAGCTGCTGCAGACGCGCTGGAATGGCGAGCATCTGGCGTTTGCGATCGACCTGGCCGACGTGATGCTGGCGCACTTTCAGGATCCCGACCAGGGCGGCTTTTTCCACACCGCCGACGATCACGAGGCGCTGATCGTGCGCACCCGGCCGCTGGGCGACGACGCCACGCCGGCCGGCAGCGCCATCGCCGCCCGGGCGCTGGGCCGGTTGGGTCATCTGCTGGGTGAAACGCGTTATCTGGATGTCGCCAGCCGCGCCGTGCAAAGTGCCGCCGGCAAATTCCAGGAACACCCGCTCGGCTTCTGCAGCCTGCTGACCGCGCTCGAAGAACAGCTGACGCCACCGCAGACGCTGATCCTGCGCGGCGAGGCCGACGCACTTGCACCGTGGCTGGTCGCCGCCCATGCCAGTTACCGGCCGCTGCGCCTGACGCTGGCGATCCCGCCCGACGCCGTCAATCTGCCGGGCGTGCTGGCCCACTGCCGGCCACAAGGCGATGCGGTGGCCTACCTGTGCCAGGGCGGCCAGTGCAGCGCCCCGATCACCTCGCTGGGCGGGCTCACCACCGCGTTGGCCAGCCAGGCCTGAACCGTCCGGCGCGCCGGCCGCCGGTTGTCGCGCGGCCGTGCTCCCTGCCAGCTCATGGCGCGGCCGGTGCGGTGGCCGGGGTGCTCGCCTATCCGGCAATCGCCACGGCCGGCGCCGTCAGCTGCGCCAGCCCGGCCGTTGATGCAGGCATTACGGCATAGCCTGCCAGGCGCGCATCAATGCCCCGGGGTCTTGCGCTCGTACGCCTTGCCCTTCCACTGCCATACCGGCATGGCGCCGAAGCCCGGACCGCCGACCTCGATGTCCGCCCAGCCGCCGTGACGGGTATCGAGCACCACCGGCTCGCCGACATCGTCCAGCAGCAGGCTCCAGCCGCCCGGTCCCTTGGCCACCAGGCCAAAGAAGGTGTGCGGCGAGCCGTAGCAGAACATGCTGCTCTCGGTAACGATCGCTTCAGACTGGCCATCGCCGTTGACGTCCACTTCCTGGATGGCGCCCGGCGTGTAGGACGCAGTCGGGGTTTCTTCCTCGCAGCGGATGTAACGCCCGTCGGCGGCCTTGTTGAAGCCGGCCGCCTTGAAAACCGCCGCCTGGTCGGCAGCCGACAGGGCCGCGCCAACCGGCGCATTTGCCAGCAGCAAGGCGATGGCGAGCATCGGGGCAACCTGTGCCGGACGAATGAGCATGATGAGTCTCCCTGTTTCGACTGCTGCACGCGGGCGAGTGCGGCGCCCATGTTACCGATCCCGACCGACCTTGCCCTGGCGAGCGCCAAGGTCGCCGGCCAACGCCTGCAGCACCGCAAGTGCAACGACAGCGGCCGTTTCCGTGCGCAGGATACGCGGTCCCATGCGTACCGGCCGGTAGCCGGCAGCCTGCGCGGCCTGGCGTTCGGCCGCCGCGAGGCCGCCTTCCGGACCGATCAGCACACTGACCGGCCCGGCCAGGGCACCCAGGTCGGTCAACGCATCGGACGCCGTCCAGTCCAGCAACAGGCCCACACCCGTACCTCGGTCGACCGAGTGGTTGACCAGGTAGTCAGACAGAGGGCACGGCTCGGCCACCGCCGGCACACGGGTTCGCCCACTCTGCTCGCAGGCGGCCAGCACCACGCCGCGCCAATGATCCAGACGGCGCGCGGCCCGCTCGCCGGCCAGGCGCAGCACGGTGCGTTCGGTGACCACCGGCACGATGTCGGTAACACCCAGCTCGACCGCTTTTTGCAGCGTGTAGTCCATGCGCTCGCCGCGCGAGATGCCCTGCACCAGGCACACCGACAGCGGCGACTCGCGCCGGTCCGGGGTGAACTCGCCGACCTGTGCCAGTAGGACGCCACCGGCACCGCGCGCCAGCACGGCGGCAAATTCCCCGCCCTGGCCATTGAACAGGCACAGCGGATCGCCGGCCCGCAGGCGCAGCACCTTGACCGCATGATCGAGCGCCCGCTGACCGAGCGCGCAGTCGGCGCCACTGGCCAGCGGCTGATCGACATACAGGCGCGGGATACGCACGGCAAAGCCCCCCTCAGGCGTCCGCCAGACGCACGAACTGGGCCACCGACAGCACCTCGGGCCGCAGGCCCGGCTCGATGCCCGCCGCCGCGAACTGGGCTTCGCTCACCACGCCCGACAGGCTGTTGCGCAGGGTCTTTCGCCGCTGGGCAAAGGCGCGCTGCACGATTTCGGCAAAACGCGCTTCGTCCGCCGCCGGATGCGGCAGGTCCGGGTACGGCGTCAGCAGCACGATGCGCGACTGCACCTTGGGTGCCGGCCAGAACGCACCCGGCGGCACGATGAACAGCGCGTCGACCTGGCAGGCGTACTGGATCATCACCGACAGGCGCCCGTAGTCCGGGTCACCCGGCTCCGCCGCCATGCGGTCGACCACCTCGCGCTGGAGCATGAACAGCATGTCGGCGATTACCGCCCGCTGGCCCAGGAGATGAAACAGCAGCGGCGTCGAGATGTTGTACGGCAGGTTGCCGAACACGCGCAGCCGGCCGCCAGTCAGCACCAGGGTGGAAAAATCGAACCGCAGGGCGTCGGCGCTGAGCAGGTTCAGACCACGGCCAGCAAAGCGCGTCTGGAGCTCGGCGGCCAAGTCCCGGTCCAGCTCGATGGCGTTCAGAGCCCCGGCCAGGGCCAAGACCGGCTCGGTCAGCGCGCCGCGCCCGGGGCCGATCTCGACCAGCGCCTGGCCGGGCCGGGGCGCCAGGGTGGCCACGATGCGCGCAATCACGCCCGGACTGTGCAGGAAGTTCTGCCCGAAACGCTTTCTGGCCGGCTGCATCAGCCGCGCCTGCCAGCCACTTCGGCCGCCAGCGCCACCGCCGCCCGCAGGCTGCCGGCGTCGGCCTGGCCGCTGCCGGCCAGATCGTAGGCGGTGCCGTGGTCGACCGAGGTGCGGATGATCGGCAGGCCGAGCGTCACATTGACTGCCTGCCCGAAACCGGCGTACTTGAGCACCGGCAGGCCCTGGTCGTGATACATGGCCAGCACCGCATCGAACGGCGCCAGACGCGCGGGCGTGAACAGGGTGTCGGCCGGCAGCGGGCCGGTCAGGTCCAGACCCAGGGCCTGGCCGGCCGCGATGGCCGGCCCGATCAGGTCAATTTCCTCGCGTCCCAGGTGCCCGCGCTCGCCGGCATGGGGGTTCAGGCCACACACGGCAATGCGCGGGCGGACGATGCCGAAGCGGCGGCGCAGGTCGTGGTCCAGGATGCGCAGCGTGCCGATCAGGCCATCGATGCTCAGCGCGTCGGCCACTGCCCGCAGCGGCAGATGCGTCGTCGCCAGCGCCACGCGCAGCGTGCCGGCCACCAGCAGCATGACCACCTGCGCGGTGCCGGTGCGGGCGGCCAGGTATTCGGTGTGGCCACTGAACGGAATGCCGGCGTCGCAGATGACGCCCTTGTCCAGGGGTGCGGTCACGACGGCGTCGAAGCGGCCGTCGAGGCAGCCGGCGACGGCGTGGTCGAGGCCTTCCAGCAGCGCCAGCGCGTTGGCAGGATCGGGCCGGCCGGCCGGCGGCGGGCGCGGCAGGTCCACCTGCCAGACGCGCAGCGTGCCGGACGGCAATGGCGCGGGCGGCTGGGTTGGATCGAACGGCTGAATGCTCACCGCCAGCCCCAGCGCCGCCGCGCGGGCCGACAAATGCCGTGCATCGCCGATGAAGGTCAGTTCCAGCGCCGGCTGGGGCGGATCGCCGGCCAGATCGAGACAGATGTCCGGTCCGATGCCGGCCGGCTCGCCGACCGTGATCGCCAGACGGATCATGGCAGGCTCCTAGGGGCGCAGCTCCACGTAGGCCTCGTCGCGCAGGCGCTGCAACCAGGCCTGGGTCATTTCTTCCGCCTTGCGCGCGCGCAGGGTGTCGCGGGCATGGGCGCGGCGGTAGGTTTCGGTATCGTCCTGGCTGCGCCGGCCCAGTACGCGGATCAGGTGAAAACCGAAGCTCGACTGCACCGGCTGACTCAGCTCGCCTTCCGCCAGACCTTGCATGGCGCTGGCAAATGCCGGCACGACCTCCTCGCCGCTGACCCAGCCCAGGTCGCCGCCCTTCACGGCCGAACCCGGATCGTCGGAATGGGTGCGCGCCAGTTCGTGGAAATCCTCACCGGCCACGATGCGTTGCCGCAGGGATTCGATGCGCGCCCGCGCCTCGTCCTGGCGGCCTTCCTCGACCTTGACCAGAATGTGTTCGACGTGGGTTTGCTGCACCACGTGACGGCCACCGGCCGCGTCCGACTCCAGCACTTTCAGGATGTGAAAGCCGTTCGCGCTCGGGATCACGTCGCTGATGCCGCCGGGCGCCAGATCCCGCACCGCGGCGACGAACGGCGGCGGCAGCTCGTCCGCGTTGCGCCAGCCAAGGTCACCGCCTTCGAGCGCCTGCTGACCTTTGGAAACGGCCACCGCGGTGCTGGCGAAATCGGCGCCCGCCAGCAGCTGCGCGTGGACCTGCCGGGCGCTGGCCTCGGTGCTGCGCAGCTGGTCTGGCGTGGGATCGTTGGGCACGGCGATCAGGATGTGCGCCAGGTGATAGCGGCCGGCGGCGGTATCGCCGCCTTCGGCCAGGAAGCGCTCGACCTCGGCATCGGAAACGCTGATGCGCGAGATCACTTCCTTCTGGCGCAGCTGGGTGATGCGCATCTCGCTGCGGATCTCGTCGCGGAATTCCTCGAAGCTGCCGCCGTCGGACACGACCGCGTCGCGCATCTGGCTCAGGGAAAGATTGTTGCGGGCGGCGATGTTCTGCAGGGCGTAGTTCAGTTCATCGTCGGCGATGTTGATGCCGGCCACGTCCGCCAGCTGCATCTGCAGGCGCCGGGACACCAGGTGGTCCAGCACCTGGCGCTGGAATTCCTCCGGTGGGGGCGTCGCCGTGCCCCGCCGCCGCAGGTCCGACAGGATGCGCTGCACCTCGTGATCGAGCTCGCTCTGGACGATGACGTCCTTGTTGACCACTGCGACCACGCGGTCCAGATTGGCAGCCATCACCGACACCGGCAACAGCACGGCGCACAAAAGGGCGAGCAATCGGTTCACGTCAGAGCCTTATCCGCGGGAGCGCAATCAGAAACCGAAGGCGTTGCGGTCGTAGCCGTACACGCCGTCAGTGAGCAGGTTTTCCACCTTGTTGCCAATGTTGGTCAGACCTTTGAGTTCGAGCTCGAACAGGATGGCGCTGGCCGTATCGCCGCTCAGGTTGCGGATGTAGCGGCGCGTAACCACCCGCGCGCCCCAGCAGCAGCTCTCGTACCCGAGCCCGACAAAGCTCTCGATGACCTTGGAGTCCGGCAGCGAGTAATAAGACCGCCCGACCAGCTGCCAGTTTCGTCCCAGCGGGATGACGCCGGACAGGTCGATCTGTTCCAGGCTGTCGGTCAGGCCCGGCGCGGACAGGTTGGGCAGCTCCCGGCGCATGCGATAGGACGCGTTCAACAGCAGCCCGCCAGCATCCCGGTAATGCAGGCCAACCACGGAACGCTGCGTGCTGCCGCTGTCCGGGTCCCATTCCAGGTCACCGCTGGCCGTCAGCGCCCGCGTCAGGCGCGCCCACAGTTCGCCCACGATGGCCGATTCACTGGCGGAGACTGCCGAACCCGGACGCAGGGCGACCTGACGGTCGCGCAGGTAGCGAATCTGGCCCAGACTGGCGCGCAGCATCTCGACGCCGCTGGTCGCGCTCAGAAAGCGACTGGTGAGGGCGGCGGTGACCTGGTTGGCGTCACCCTGGCGGTCCGGACCCGAGAAACGGTTGGTGCGGAACAGCGACTGGAAACTGAAGTCAGTGTCACCGGTGTCGAACACCGGGATGTCGTCCTGGTTGCGATACGGGATGTACAGGTAGAACAGCCGTGGCTCGAGGGTCTGCTGCGCGTTGACGCCCCACAGGTCCAGATCACGCTCGAAGAACAGGCCGCTGTCCAGACTCAGGATCGGCAGCGAGCGACTGGGCGCATCGTTCAGACCCGGCAACTGGCGATTGAGCTGATATTGGGTGTAGCGAAACCCCACCCGTGGCTCGACCCGAAACGCGGCCCGTTCCCACGGCAGGCTGATGCTCGGATAAAGGTCCAGGCGCGTGCCGTCCACCTGGTCCGGGTGGTCATAGGCGGTGTATTCGCTGTCCAGCGCGTAGTTGAGGCCACCGAAGGTGAAACCGGAGGTGTTGAACATCACTTGCGGCATGCGCCGGTAGGGCTGGGTGCCGCTGAGGGTCTGGTAGCTTTCGACCTGGCCCAGCACGCGCCAGTTGTCACCGTTGTAGGTGGTGTTGGCCAGGCGCTGCAGGTGGGTGGTGCTGACGTCCGCGATGCCTTTGCCGAAGTCCTCGAAATACGCGTCGTCGGACACCCGGTTATAGGTCAGGTAGTGGCTCCAGCGCGGCGTGAATGACCCGGACTGGGTCAGGAACAGGGCGTCGCGGGTGCGGCCGGCGGCGCTGTCCGACGGCAGCACCGCGCCTTCGAGCGTGCCGTTCAAGTTGCTCAGCAGGTAGCGTCCGGAACCCTCCATCATCAGGCCGCGCTTGCTCATGTAGCGCGGCGTGATGGTGGCGTCGTAGTTGGGCGCCAGATTCAGGTAATACGGCACGCTCATCTCGAAGCCACCGGCAGTCGAACTGCCGGCCGTGGGCAGCAGAAAGCCGGACTTGCGCTTGTCGGACAGCGGAAAGCTGAAATACGGGCTGTACAGGATCGGCACGCCCTTGAAATCCAGCACCACGTTGCGTGCCGAGCCCTCGCCGGCGTCGAAATCCAGGTCGACCTTGGTCGAACGCACGGCCCAGTCGCGCTTGCCGGGCGGGCAGGTGGTGTAGAAGGCGCCTTCGAGCCGGTGCCGGCTGGCATCGCTGCGGATGATGCGGGTCGCACGACCGCGGGCGCGCTTCTCGCGCAGGGCGTAGCTGGCGTTCTCGATGGTGCCCTGGTCGGTGTCGATGTTGTAGGCCAGGCTGGTGCCTTCCAGCATCATGCGGCTGTCGCCGAACACCACCGCGCCGGTGGCAACCGCAGCCTGGTTGTTGCGGTTGAACGTGACCTCGTCGGCGTTGAGCTGGCGATCGCCCTTGACGATGGCTGCCTGGCCGCGCAGCAGGATGTCGCCCGAGGGCTGGGCCTCCGACGAATTGGCCACCACGTAGATCGGCTGGCCGCTGGCCTTGGCCCGCGCGGCCACGGCCGGATCCGGGCCGATGAACTCGAACGCACTGCCGCACTGGGCATCTTTCGGCTGGCCGACCGCTGCCTGTGCTGGCGGGTACTGAAGGCCGAACCAGGCCGTAGCGAACGCGGCGCAGATCAGTCTCAGAACCGCTGAAGATGAGTGGCGCAAGGTGAGTAAAGCCCAGGGCTCGGACGGTAAATAAAACGCCCCGGCGGGGGCGGGGCGTTGCAGACCTGCGGTGCCTGACCGCGCTCGGGAGCCGCGTGGATCACGCTCCCCGAGCGGCGCGGATGATAGCAGACCGCTACCGGCCCCGACCTGCAAGCTGCGCCGCGCACTCACTGCTGCCCGCGCAGGCTGATTTGTGGCCAGCCGCGGGCGGTGGCCACCGCTGCAAGCTGTGGGTCGGCATCCACCGCACAGGGCGCGTCGACCCGTTCCAGCAGCGGCAGGTCGTTGTGCGAATCACTGTAGAAGTGGACGTATGCCTCGCCATAGCCGTAGCGCCTTTGCCAGCGCTCCAGGCAGGCCACCTTGCCGACATGGAAACAGGGCGGCTCCAGCGCACGGCCGGTAAAGCCGTCGGCGTTGCGCTGCGGCTCCGTGGCGATCAGCACCGGCACGCCGAGCAGTCCGGCGATCGGCCCGGTGACGAAACGGTTGGTGGCAGTGATGATCACCGGCAGGTGGCCGTCGCGGCGGTGCCGGTCGATCAGCCGCGCGGCGCCCGGGGCAATGCGCGGGGCGATCCAGTCGGCCACGAACCGTTCCCGCAGTTCAAGCAGCCGTGGCAGGGGCAGATCACGCAGCGGACGCAGCGCAAACGCCAGGAATTCGTGGATGTCCAGATCGCCGGCTTTGTACAGGGCGTAATAGCGGGCGTTGTCGGCCTCGTAGGCGGGCCCGTCGACCAGGCCCGCCTCGGCCAGGTAGCGGCCCCACAGGTAGTCGCTGTCGTCGGTCAGCAGCGTGTTGTCGAGGTCGAACAGGGCAAGCGTGCGGGCCATGCGGGGACCGTTCCTGGTGGGGCTGCGTGCTAACATCGGCCGCAAGTTTACAGTGCCGTGACCGGCCGCTTCGGCTGCCCGCGGCGCGCCATTCGGATAGCTGAAGGATCGCGCCATGATCGATGCAGAAGGCTTTCGGGCAAACGTCGGCATCATCCTGGTCAACGACGCCGGTCATGTGTTCTGGGGCCGGCGCATCGGCCAGAACGCCTGGCAGTTTCCGCAGGGCGGCATCAACCGGGATGAATCGCCCGAACAGGCGCTGTTTCGCGAACTGCAGGAAGAAGTCGGCCTGACCTGCCAGGACGTGGAACTGCTCGCCTCCACCCAGGACTGGCTGCGTTACCTGATTCCGCGCCGCTACCTGCGCCGCGACCGGCCGCCGTGCATCGGGCAGAAGCAGCTTTGGTATCTGCTGCGCCTGACCGCGGACGAGGAGCGTATTCGCCTCGACGCCGACGGCACGCCCGAGTTCGACGCCTGGCGCTGGGTCGATTACTGGACACCGCTGACCCAGATCGTCACCTTCAAGCGCGAGGTCTACCGGCTGGCGCTCGAAGAACTGGCCTGTCGCGTGCCCGGTGCGCAAGCCACGCCGATCCAGCAACAGCGTGCCTGACCTGTCGGCAGGCGCCACCGGTCCGGCGGTGGCAGCAGACCGGGCACACGACACCGGCCCGGCAACGGGCCGTTCGCGACCGCGGCCAAGCCCCTGGCCGTTCGTGCTGTTCCTGCTGGCAATCGCCATCGCCCTGCTTGCCGGCGCTGCCGTCTGGCTGCGCGGATGGCAACCCTTGCTGGCGCAGCTGGCCACCCAGGCGCAAGCCCAGGCCGACCTGGCCAGGCGGCTGGACGCCCTCGACACATGGCAAAGCACCGCGAGCGACGACCTCGCGGCACTCGAAGGCCGCAGCCGGGCCCTGACAGCGCGCCTGGAACAACTGGGCCCGGCGCGATTGACCGCCTGGTCGCTCGCCGAAGCCGACTACCTGATCCGCAGTGCACGGCGCGCCGCGCAGTTCGACTACGACCCGGCACGCGCCACGCTGGCGCTGGATCTGGCCAGTGCAAGTCTGGCGCCGGTCCCTGGCAGCGGCGGCCTGCGCGCAGCCATCGACGGTGCCAGTGCAGCCCTGGCAAAGGTGCGGGTGCCGGATCTGGGCACGCTCAGCGGCCAACTCGCGCAGGCCGCGAACGCGCTCAAGACCGCGCCGCTGCGTGAGCCGGGCACCGTGGTGGTCGAATCAACGCCACCGGGCTGGCGCGGCGCGGCGCAGCAAGCCTGGCGTCAGCTCAGCGAGGTGATCGTGGTGCAACGGGTGGACGCACCCGTGCAACCGCTGCTGCGACCCCAGGAACGGCAATACCTGCGCCAGCAACTGGCGCTGAAACTGGCCGCCGCCGACTATGCCCTGCGTCGGCGCGATAGCAGCGCCCTGCAGGGTGAGCTGACCGACCTGCGCGTCTGGGCAGATGCCTACCTGGACAGCAGTGCGCCCGCCACGGCGCAGGCGCTGGTCGCGCTCAACGACCTGGCAGGCACGGACCTGCGCCCGCCCCTGCCCGACTTTTCCGGCCTGAGTGAACAACTGGAAGCCCTGCGCCGCGCGGCGACCGCGGATCGCATGCCATGAGGCGCCTGCTGTGGCTGCTGCTGGCGGCTGCGGGCGGCGTGCTGGCGGCAGGCTTGGTGGCCGGACAGCCAGGCTACCTTTTGCTGGCCTGGGGAGCCTGGCGAATCGAAATCCGCAGCCTGCTGGTCGCGCTGGTCCTCGTCCTGCTGCTGTTTGGCCTGCTGCACTGGCTGCTGGGCAGTGCCTACCGGACCCGCCAGGCACTGTGGCGGCGGCGCCTCAGGCGCCAGCTGCGCCGCCGGGAACAGGCGGAAGTCGATCTCGCCGCCGGCATTCTGAGTCTGCTGGAAGGACGCTACCCGCAGGCGCAAAAGTTGCTGGAACGCAGCCGGCCCGCGGCAACGGCGCCCGCCCTGCATGCCTTGGCCCTGGCGCACCTGGCGCAGCGGCGCGGCGACACCAACCGCCGCGAGCGTGAGTTCGCCGCCGCCCGCGCTGCGGCGCCCCAGGCGCAGCTCGCCATCGCGCGCCTGCAGGTGCAGGCACAGCTGGATGCCGGCGATTCCACCGCCGCGCTGGCGACCCTGAAAGCGCTGCCCGACCACGACAGCCCGCGCCTGCTGGAACTCGAAGCCCGCCTGGCACGCCAGCGCCGCGACTGGCAGACCGTGACCGACCTGATCCCGCGTCTGCGACGAGCCGGCGTCCTCGACCCCGCGCAGGCGGCGCGGGAGGAAATTGAAATCGCCTGCGCGCGCCTTGCCGACAGCCAGATACCGGACCTGCTGTGGCCACAACTTGGCCGCCGGCAGCGTCGCGACGCCGCAGTCCAGCTCGCCTATGCGCTGGCGTTGCGTCGGGCCGAACGTCACGACGCGGCGCAGGAGCTGCTGGCCGAACTGCTGCGCGACGCCTGGCGACCTGACGCAGTCGAGGCCTTCGGCCGCTACGCCGGTGATGATCCGAAGCACCCGCTGGAGCTCGGCGAGCGCTGGCTGGCGGCGCATCCAGACGATCCGGTCCTGTTGCTGGCGCTCGGCCGGCTGGCCCGGCGCGCCCGCCTGTGGGCCAAGGCGCAGGCCTATTTCGAGAGCGGCCTGCTGCGCTCGCCAAGCGCCCAGGCGCATCTTGAGCTGGCGCAGCTGCTGGAGGAAATCGGCCAGGCGCCCACGGCGGCAAAGCACTACCGCACCGGGCTGCGCCTGGCCCTGTCGCCGGCCGCCGACCGGTCGGGGCCCGGCACCCCGCCCGTGCGCGCCTTGACAGCCGGCGCACCGCCTACCGATGATCAACCGATCCGCTTGCCGCACGAGGCCTGATCCTGCTTGGACGACGACATACCCCTGGCGCTGCTGATCACGGCGCTGATCGGGATGGTCCTGTTATCGGGCCTGTTCGCCGCCGCCGAAACGGCGCTGCTGTCCCTGAATCGCTACCGCCTGCGGCACCTGGTGCGGGCCGGTCATCCCGGCGCCCGCCGCGCCGACGCCCTGCTGCGTAACCCGGACCGCTTCATCGGCCTGGTGCAGCTGGGCAACAACTTCTGCGACATCCTGGCGTCGAGCGCCGCCACCCTGATCGCCCTGCAGGTGTGGGGCGAACAGGCAATCGCCATCGCGGCAGGCCTGTTGACCATTTTCGCCCTCATCTTCGGCGAGGTCGCCCCCAAAACGCTGGCCGCCCGGCACCCGGAGCAGGTTGCATTCCCGGCTGCCTACGCGCTGTCTGCGCTGATGGCCGTGCTGCTGCCGATCGTGGTGAGCGTCAACTTCGTCGCCAATGGCGTGCTGCGCCTGCTGGGCGTGCGCACCGGCGACGCTACCCCGGACGCCCTGGGCCGCGAGGAACTGCGCAGCCTGCTGTTCGAGGCCGGCCACCACTTCTCGCCGCGTCATCGCGGCATGCTGCTGCGCATCCTGGACCTTGAAAGTGTCGTGGTCGAAGACGTGATGGTGCACCGCAACGAGGTGCGTTATCTGGACCTTGACGACAGCTGGCCGGACCTGCTCGAACAACTTCGCAACAGCACCCATACCCGGCTGCCGGTCTGCCGCGGCTCGCTGGACCAGGTGCTCGGCATGCTGCACTTGCGCCGGGTGATGCACCTGCTGGCCGACGACGACTTCGACTCGCAGCGCCTGCAAACCCTGCTGCAGGAGCCGTACTACGTGCCCGAGGGCACCGCACTGACACAGCAGTTACTGCAGTTCCAGTCCGGGCACGAACGCCTGGCGCTGGTGGTCAACGAGTACGGCGACACGGTCGGCGTGGTCACCGTGGAAGACATCCTGGGCGAGATCATCGGCGAGTTCACGGACACGCCCAGCGCCATCAAAAGCGACGTGCACCCGCAGCCGGACGGCTCCTGTCTGGTCGCCGGCAGCGCCAGCGTGCGGGAACTGAACCGCACCATGGGCTGGGACCTGCCGCTGAGCGACGCCAAGACCCTCAACGGCGCCATCCTGGAACACCTGGAGGACATCCCGACACCGGCCACCAGCCTGCTGCTGGGGGACTACCCGGTCGAAATCGTGCAGACCCGGGGCAACGTGGTCCAGGTGGCGCGTATCGGCACCCGCATGAAGCGCAGCGGCTAGCCGGCCGGCGCAGAATCCCGACGTGACCGGCGCTCAGGGCAGCGCATGATCACCGGCCGGCGCCCATGCCGCGCTGAGCGCTGCCACAACCACCAGCGCCAGTACCACGGCCGCGCCGGCCGGCAGGTCGAACAGACCCGAGCCGGTCAGTCCGAACGCGTACCCCGCAGTCCCGACCGCGTAAGCGCGGCGCAACCGGCCACCGGACACCAGCGCCGGCACGATCAGGCTGGCGAATACCAGGTACACGCCCACCACCTGCACGGAGGCCGTGATGGTGAGCGCGAACAGCAGGTAGAAGCCCAGCGGCGAGGCTTTCAGATTGAAGCCGAACCAGGCTGCCAGCACGCCGCTGCTGACCAGCGCCAGTGGCAGCAGGCCAGTCCAGGTGGTCCACAGAATCTGGCCCACCAGCAGCTCCTGCAGGTGCTCGCCGGCATGCGGGTCGTGGCTCATCAGCACGATGGCGGCACAGGCCGCCGCCACGAAGCTGACGCCGATGACCGCCTCCAGGTGCTCCGGGCTCTTCTTTTCCATCCAGCGCAGGCAAAGCGCACCGGCCAGTGCGGCGATCACCGCGCTGACCTGGGTGCGCCAGCCGTTGACCTCGAAGCCGGCCGCGCTGGCGATGACAATGCCCAGACCCGCGATCTGCGCGATGGCCAGGTCGATGAAGATGATGCCGCGGCGCAATACCTCGCGACCGAGCGGGATGTGGGTCGCCAGCACCAGCAGACCGGCCACCAGCGCGGGCAAGAGAATGGCCGGTTGCAGTCCGTCGAGGCTCATGGCGCAGCCTGCAACAGGCGATTCAGGGTGTCGTCAAACAGGCCGAACAGATCCTTCGCCCCCGGCGAGCCGCCGACGGTATAGGGCAGTTCCACCGCCGGAATGCTGGCCCGGCCGGCCAGCCATTCGGATGCCTTGGGCGACTCGTAGGCAGCGTGCAGCACCATTCTGGCCGGCGTGGCCTTGAGGGTCTCCAGCAATTCGGCAAGGTGGCTGGCGGTCGGCTCCATGCCGGGCTTGGGCTCCAGTTCACCGATCACCGTCAGGCCCAGCCAGTCGGCGAGGTAACTCCAGTTGCGGTGATGCACCACCACCGGCATGCCCTTCAGGCGCGCGCCCTGCTGCTCCCAGCGCGCCATGGCCGCCGTCCAGCGACTCTGGAAGTCCGTGTTTCGCTGCGAATAGCGGGCCCCGTTTGCCGGGTCCAGGTCGGCCAGGCGCCTGGCCAGACCATCCGCCACCCGGGCGATGTTGTGCGGGTCCAGTTGCACATGCGGATTGCCGGCGGCATGCACGTCGCCCAGCGCCCGATCGAGCGAGCTCGGGCGCTCCAGAATGCGCGCGAAGCGCGCGGCGTCCAGGTAGCCGGGCTGGCCGGGCTGGATCCTGCCGTTGCCGGCCTCGCGTTGCAGCAGCGGCAACCAGCCGATTTCGAGCTCCGCCCCGGTACAGACCAGCAAGTCCGCATTGCGGGCCTTGGCCAGCAGCGCCGGCCGGGCCTCGATGTGGTGCGGGTCCTGCAGGGCCGTGGTCGCCGAACTGACCTGCGCCAGGTCGCCGGCCAGTTCCTGCGTCAGCGCGGCCCATTCGGGCTCGCAGGTCAGCACGTTGAGTGCTGCGCGAGCCGCAGGGGCGGCCAGGCCGAGCAGGCTCAAGGTCAGAATCAGTAAGCGTTTCATGGCTTGGTTCCTTCAGAATTTGTGGGCGCCGTGCGGGCCGATGCTCATGATGTATTGCAGGATCAGCTGGTTGTCCGGATCACCCTGCAGCGACTTGTCGCGGGCGACCTGCAGGCGAAAGCGCGAGAACTCCGACGGCGAGTAGTCCGTCATCAGGCTCCATCGACTGGGGTCGAAGCGCGAGTCGTGCAGGAACGCCTGGTTGGCGCCAAAGTCGACCGAACCGGAACTGAGCCGGTCATAGCGCAGGCCCGTGCGCCAGCGCGGCATGAACTGGTACACCGCCTGCGCATAGCCGCCCGACTGGGCGCTGGCATAGCGATCCTGCAAACCGGTGCAGGCGCCACCGTCCGCCGTGTTGTCCGCGCAGGACAGGTCGCCGTCATCGTTGCGGTGGAAATACTCCGCCGCAAAAACGACGTTGCGCTGCTGCGAATTGCCGTTCGGCGACCATTTCCACACCACGTCGCCAAGCCAGGTCTTCGAGTTCCCGGAGAAGCGGGTCAAGCCCTCGAAGTCGTTGACGTCGTTCAGGAACGCCTCACGCTCGCGCGGCCGGGCGCGCAGGTAGGACACCCCGGCCCGCCAGGCGTTCGATGCGCCGACATCGCCGCCAAGGTGGGCAAAGGCCGCCCAGGCACCGGCGCCGTTCCGGTCGCCGCCCGCGTCGGAACCCGGAAAAAACTGCCCGCGGGACACTTCGGCGCCCAGTTCCATGAACAGCTCTGTCGGCGCCAGCCAGCGCACCTGCAGGCCGTCCTGCACCAGGTGCTCGCCAAACAGGGCCGAGTACATCAGGTTGTTGTCGGCGAAATCCCAGGCGTGCGGGTGGCGCTCGTTCTGGTAGCCGATACCGGACAGGAAGCGACCGCCCTTCACGGTCAGGCCGTAGCCCAGGTTCAGGGTCTGGAACCAGGACTCCTCGACATTCACCTTGTCGTCCGCCACCGCCAGATCGACGAAGCCGCGCACGTAAGGATCGATGTTGGCGGCAAACACCAGCTCGGAGTCATCCAGCGTGAAGCCGCGATCGACCCGCGCCGGCGACTCGACCGGCATGAAGCCGGTGATCGGCCGCTGGCCGCCGGCGCGGTCGATGTAGGCGCCCTGCAGGATCAGCGACACCTCCGGATTGAAGGCGCCGGCCGAGACCGGCGGTGGGCTGGCATTCGCTGCGGCATCCTGCTGGGCGTTGTCGGCCTTGATTTCGGCCGTCTGCACGCGACTTTCCAGCGCTTTGAGCCGCGCCTCATAGTCAGACTGAAGGGACTGGAATTTGCGATCGAACTCGGCCCGCAACGCGGCGATTTCATCCGGCGATGCGGCCCGGGCAGGACTCGCCAGCGCAACGGCGAGGCCTGCTGCAAGCAACAGACGATCGAACATGGGAGCACTCCCGTGACGGCCCGGTGACGGGCCTGTGGGTCGCGGCGGCCAGCCGGCCGCCGATCAGGTTTCAGCCGACGGCCGGTGCCGGCGGCGCGCGAACCTGATACGGGAGAGCAAGAGGAGGAAGGTAAACGTGGGACCGCAGCGCAACCGGTGCCGGTGCGACCGTGCCCAGGGAAACGACCAACGGCGGCGTGGCCGCCAGTGCGCCGTCGTTGCCGGCATAGGCCGCGCACAGCGCGCACACCGCATGTTGCGGCACGGCCGGGGCGTCGGTCCGCTCGTCATCTGCCAGATGCCCGAGCGCGTGCAGCACGGCGCCGGTCTGCAACAGCACCAGCAACGCAGCCAGCAGCAGGGGCAGCAACTTGGGAAAGGCTTTGCGGGGCCGCACGGGCATGCTTGGTGGGCGGGACTGGCTGACGATCGACAGGGGCTTTGTCGGTCAATCATGCCACAGCGCGCCGACGGCCCGGCACGCAAGAAGTGATCAGGCCCAATCCGGCATTGGCGCGGCCAGCGGGGCCCGCACCGGCGGCGCACGCACCTGCCATGTGGCCGGGCGCGGCCCCAGCGCGGCGTCAGTCAACGTGCTTGAATAGCACGCACCAGTGCCCGGATCGACACACCGTCGCAGGACAGCATTGCCGCGCCGGTGGCCACGGCCGGCAGCGAACACTCGGGTGGTCTGGTTCCCCCTTCGGAGGCGTTCCCATGGCAAGCATCTACGAACTCAATGCAACGCAGCTGAACGGCGCGCCGGTGGCGCTGGACCAGTTCAAGGGCAAGGCGCTGCTGATCGTGAACACCGCCAGCAAGTGCGGCTTCACGCCCCAGTACCAGGCGCTCGAAGCCGTCTATCGCAAGTTCAGGGACCGCGGCTTCGAGATTCTGGGCTTTCCCTGCAACCAGTTTGGCAAGCAGGAGCCGGGCGACGCGCAGGAAATCGCCAGCTTCTGCAGCACCCACTACGACGTCAGCTTTCCGATGTTCGAGAAGATCGAGGTCAACGGCGACGGTGCTCACCCGCTGTACCGCCTGCTGAAAGCTGCGGCGCCGGGCGTGCTGGGCAGCGAGGCCATCAAGTGGAACTTCACCAAGTTCCTGGTTGGCCGCGACGGCAAGGTCGTGAAGCGCTACGCGCCGGCCACCAAGCCGGAAAAAATCGAGCAGGACATCGAGGCAGCCCTGGCCTGACGCCAATCCGGCCACAACAGCGGCGCTCACGCCGCGATCACCCCGGGAGGAGTTGATATGCACCTGACCGCGCTGATGCGCTTCAACGTCGACGTCGCCGCGCCGATCGAGGTCGGCCCGACGCCCACCGGGCAGCGCATGGTGGCCAACATCACCGGCGGCTCGTTCGACGGCGAGCGCCTGAGCGGCCGCATTCACGCCAGTGGCGCGGACTGGATCGTGGTCGACCCGGGCGGCATGGGCCGGGTGGACGTGCGGATCGTGCTCGAAACCCGCGACGGGGCGAACATCTACGTCACCTACAGCGGGTTTCTGGAGATGAATGCCCGCTTCGGCCAGGCGGTTGGGAGCGGCGGCGAAACCCGCTTCGGCGAGGTCTACCTGGTCACCCAGCTGCGCTTCGAGACCGGCGATGCGCGCTACCAGTGGCTGAATCACATCCTGGCAGTGGGTGAGGGCCGGGTGGTGCCCGGTGGCATCGAGTACCAGGTTTACGAATTGACGCCAGCCTGACGAATGCCGCTACCCGGCTCCTGCCGCTTCGCTTGAAGCCGGCTGCGGCGCACTGATCTTGCCGGCGGCAGCCAGCGCGGCAACGTAGCCGAAGGTCATCGACGGCCCGATCGTGGCGCCCGGCCCGGGGTAGGAGTGACCCATGACCGAGGCCATGCTGTTGCCGGTGGCCCACAGGCCTTCGATCACGCCACCGGCCTGATCCAGCACCTGCGCCAATTCGTTGGTGACCAGACCGCCGCGGGTGCCGATGTCGCCGGGATAAAGCTTTACCGCGTAAAACGGCGGCTTGGTCAGCGGCGCCAGGTTCGGGTTGCGAAAGTGCGGGTCGCCGAAAATGCGGTCGTAGGCGCTCTCGCCGCGATGAAAATCGGCATCGACACCGGTTTCCGCGTAGGCGTTGAACTTGCGTACCGAGGCGACCAGCCGGTCGCCGGGCACGCCGATCTGCTGTGCCAATGCCTCCAGCGTCGGCGCCTTGAAAAAATCGCCGTGCTCGAAGAACCGGCGCGGCAAGGGCAGCGCCGGTGGCGCCAGGCCGAGCAGGTACGACTCCCGGTTGGCGCGGTCCAGGATGATCCAGCACGGCACATGCGACACGCCGCTGCTGTTGTGCAGTTCGTGAATGCGGTGCACCACGTCCGAGTACGGCGCCGCCTCGTTCACGAAGCGCTCGCCCTGGCTGTTCACCACCATGGCGCCGGGCGTCGAGCGCTCGGTGACGCTGAAGTTCGGGTAGCGCTGGCCGCCGACCTGGCTGACCGGCCCCCACCAGGCATCCTCCATCAGGTCCACACTGGCGCCGGCCGCCTGCCCGGCCCGGATGCCGTCGCCGGTGTCGCTTTCGACCGCAATCGACCAGGCGGCCTGCGACGGCTGCGGGTGGTACTGATCGCGCATGGCCTGGTTGTGGGCAAAGCCGCCGGTGGCCAGCAGCACGCCGCGCGCGGCCCGGTAGCGGCGCGGCTTGAAATTGCGCATCACTTCCACGCCAACCACGCGGCCGTCTTCCTGAATCAGGCGCGTCAGGGCGGTATTCAGTTCCACCGGGATGCCGGCGCGCAGCACCGAGTAATACAGCCGCCCGGCGATGCCCTGCCCCATCGTCAGCATGGCCTTGCCGGTCAGCAGGTTGCGGGCCGTGTCGGCGATTGTTTTCAGCAACTGGCGACGGCCGCTCCAGTGCCGGCGCAGGCCGCCCATGATCTGCACCCGGCGCAGGCTGATCGAGGTGTAGCGCACGCCCAGCATCACCGGCCGGCGCAGGTGTTTGAAGTTCGGTCCGAGTTCGCGGCCATTGAACGGCAGCGGCTCCAGCGCCCGGCCATCGGCAAAGCCGCCCGGTGCTTCCGGGTAGTAGTCCGAGTAGCCCTTGCTCCACTCGAACTGCATGTCACTGTGGTCGCGCAGGAACGCGATCATCTGCGGGCCGTGGTTCAGATAGGCGCTCTGCAGGGCAGACGGCGTGCGGTCGCCGACCGTGGCGGCCATGTAGGTCCGGGCCAGTGCCTCGCTGTCCGGCAGGCCGCCTTGCAGCGCCAGGTAGTTGTTCGGAATCCACACACAGCCGCCGGAGCGGGCCGTGCTGCCGCCGACGTAGGCCGATTTTTCGATGATCACACTGCGCAGGCCGTGGTGATGCGCGGTGAGTGCCGAGGTCATGCCCCCGCCACCGCTGCCGACCACGATCCAGTCGAACTCCTGATCCCAGACGCCCGCCTGCCCGTTGCTGTGGTCCGTCATCACCCGCCCCTCCTCGCTACCAACGCAAATTGACACTCCGGTTCGCGCCCCCCTACCATGGCCGAACGTTCGTGAGCATAAGGCACGCGACGGCCGAGGCGGAGAAGAAGCATGGATGTTTCGCACCTTATCGACCCGGACCGCGGCCTGATCCGTGGTGAAATTTTTCACAGTCAGGAAATCTACGAACAGGAGCTGGAGCAGATATTCGCCCGCTCCTGGGTATTCCTGGCCCACGACGCAATGATTCCCGCGCCCGGCGACTTCATCCAGAACTACATCGGCGAGGATCCGGTGCTGGTGGTGCGCCAGCCGGATGGGTCAGTCAAAGCCTTTCTGAACCAGTGCCGCCACCGCGGCATGCGCATCTGCCGGGCCGACCGCGGCAATGCGCGTAATTTCATGTGCTCGTTTCACGGCTGGAATTACGGTCTGAACGGGGACGTCATCAACATCCCGCACGGCGAGGCGATTTACGACGCCGTGGAGCGGGCCGAGTTTCGCGCCACGCAGGTGCGGCTGGCCAACTACAAGGGCTTCATCTTCGGCACCTGGGACATGGATGCCCCAGCGTTCGAGGACTATCTGGGCGATTTCGCCTGGTACTTCGACGCCTACATCGACCGCTACGAGGGCGGCCTGGAAATCGTCGGCATGCACAAGTGGGTGCTGCCCGCCAACTGGAAATTCAACGCCGAACAGCCGGCCTCGGACATGTACCACGGCGAGGTGTCGCACGCCTCGGCGTTTCAGGTCATGGCACCCGCGCCCAAGGACGCCAACAGCCCGCCGCCGGAATGGGCCATGAGCCAGCTGGGGCAACTGTCCAACCCGTCGGGCTTTCAGTTCGCTTCGCCCTACGGCCACGGCAACGGCTGGTTTGCCGGCGGCATGCCGACCATGAACGAGACCATCTACCGCTGGCAGGAAGCCACCCAGGCCCAGGTCGCCGCGCGTCTGGGTCCGCAGCGCGTGATCTCGGCCGGGCACGCCAATATCTTTCCCAATTTCATGATGCTCAGTAACTACACGTTCCGGGTCACGCACCCGCGTGGCCCGAACGAGATGGAAATCTGGGCCTGGTCGATGGCGCCGGTGGCGGCGCCGGCCGAGGTCAAGGAGGCCATACGCCTGGACCTGCTGCGCACCTTCAGCCCGGCCGGCATGTTCGAGCAGGACGACGCCGTCAACTGGGAAGAGGAACAGCGCATCCTGCGCGGCCACATGGCGCGCAAGGCGCCGCTGATCTACAAGCAGATGCTCGGGCGGGCGCGCTACGACGCCGACGGCCTGCCCGGCCGCACGGTGCCGCATGTGTACGCCGAGGAAGGCGCCCGCAGCATGTACCGGCACTACACCGACATGATGTCCGGCGCGCCCTGGCCGGACCTGACGCGGCGCAAGCAGCAGCGCGAGGCGGCCGAGCGTAGCGCGCTTGCCGCGCAAAGCCAGCCGCCCGCGAAGCCCGACGCGGCCGCAGCCTGAGGTCGCACCATGAACCAACCGAAAGTCGTGCACCTGTTTCAGCGCGAGGATCACCTGGCGCCGGTCAACGTGCCGATGCAGACGGCCTACGAAATCGAGCAGTTCCTGTATGCCGAAGCCGAGCTGCTGGATGCCTGGGAATTTCGCGACTGGCTGGCGCTGATGGCGCCGGACGTGCACTACTGGGCGCCGGTGCGCGAGAACCGCCTGGCGCGCGAAATGGAACGCGAGATGTACCCGCCCGGCACGGCGGCGCATTTCGACGAGAACCTGCACATGCTGGGCGAGCGCGTGAACCGCCTGTATACCAACATGGCCTGGTCGGAGGCGCCGCCGTCCCGCACCCGCCATCTGGTCAGCAACGTGCGCGTCCACACCACCGGCCAGGCCGACGAGTTCGACGTGCAGTCGAGTTTCCATGTCTACCGCACCAGCAGCGAGCGGCATCAGGATTCGGTGATCGGCAAGCGGTTCGACCGCCTGCGCCGGGCGAATGCCCCCTACGGGTTCCAGATCGTGAACCGCACGGTGGTGTTCGACATGGCGACCCTGCTGGTCAAGAACCTGAGCCTGTTTTACTGACCGGATTGTTCAAAGCCACATAACGAGGAGAAGCACACCATGGCCGGCGTACGTGTCATCGTCACCCTGAACTTCCCGAGCCCGGAAGCGGCCGAGCAGGCCGTCGCCGGCATGGCGCAGGCCTTCAAGCCGGTCCTGCAGGAGCCGGGCGCGTTGCAGTACGAGCTGTTCCGCAGCGTGGACAACCCGGGACGGGTCATCCTGATGGAGCACTGGGCCAGCCGCGAGCTCTACGACCAGCACTGGAACAAGCAGATGCGCGAACAGGGCGCGCCGGATCAGGAGCAGGCTCGCGCGCTGCGCCCGAGCTTCGAGTTCTACCCGCAGGCGAACTACGACATCGTCGACGGCATCTGGCAGCCGCTGGATCCCGCCGATCGCATGACCACCATCCGCTGGGCCTGAGCCGGCACGGAGATACGCGATGAACAAAATCCCCACCGACGACCTGCTGCACATCGGCGTGGTCGTGCAGGACGCCCGCGCCAGCGCCCGCAAATTTGCGCGCATGTACGGCATCACCGACTGGGCCGTAACCGACCACACGCCCGAGCGCCTGAAAAACACCGTTACCCGCGGCCATGCCGCGCCGCAGCATTTCCTGACCGCCACCGGCCAGGCGCAGACCAACCTTGGCCCGGTCACCATCCGTTTGATCGAGCCGCGTGGCGGCTGGACCACCTACCAGGAATTCCTGCTCACCAAGGGCGAGGGCATCCACCACGTCTGCACGGCGGTGGTGGACAGCGCGCGCATGGCGGCCCTCGAAACCTGGCTTGCCAAGGAAGGGGTCGGAATCGCGCAAAGCGCCCTGTTGCCGGACGGCGTACGTGAAGTCTGTCTGGACACCCGGGCGACCCTGGGCGGGTTCTACGTGCAGCTGCTGGTGGCCGATGGCGAGCGTCCGTCCGCCAAACCGGACGAGGCCTGGAATCTCGCCGATGCGGTACCCGAGGGCGGCCCGCTGCTGCCGCTGGGCACCTTCCAGATGCACTTTGGCGTGGTGGTGAACGACCTGATGGCGCGCGTGGCGGACTGGGCGCGCCTGTTCGGTCTGGCGGAATGGAACTTCATGAACTGGCGCAACGCCCCCGGTTCGCTGGAAGAGCCGGAATACATGGGCAAGCCGGTCGACCATGCCTACTTCACGACCTTGTTCAGTTTTACGCCGCTGCTGGGTTTCGAGGTCATTCAGCCGACGTTTGGCCCGAGTCACTACAAGGAGAACTACCGCAACCTGGTCGGCGAGGGCATCCACCACATGAACGCATCGATGCTGCCGGACGCAGCGGCCTGGAAAGCCAGCGCGAAGCGCCTGGCCGAGGCCGACATGCCGGTGGTGATGGGCGGTGGCATCGGCGGCGGCTTTGCCAACTTCTACTACGTCGACACGTCCAGGGAGCTTGGCTACGTGACCGAGGTGCTGCACCCCGGTCCGGCGTGGGACAAGGGCCCGGCCGGTATCCACCCGGTGATGAGCGCCAACCTGGCGCCCGCGGCAGCCTGAGAAAGACGACTGGCACGGCGGATCGGGCCTGACAGGCAGCGAAGCTGCCCCACGCCCGATCCGCCGTGAGTGGGCCTGCGCTGAGGTCTAAACGCTGAAGCTCTCGCCGCAGCCGCAGCTGTCCTTGACGTTCGGGTTGTTGAACTTGAAGGCTTCATTCAGGCCTTCCTTGCGGTAGTCCAGCTCCATGCCGTCCAGGATCGGCAGACTGTCGCGGGACACCACCAGGCGCACGCCCTGGTCATCGAACTGCAGGTCGTCGTCGTTGACCTGCTGCGCCGGCTCCACCACGTAGGCATAGCCCGAACAACCGCTCTTGCGCACACCCAGGCGCAGCATCGGCGGCTGCTGGCCGGCCAGGATATGCGCCACGCGCTTGGCGGCCGCTTCGGTCAGTCGAATGTTCATGCGTCAGTTCCTCACATCATGCCGGTTTGCAGGCGGGCGGCTTCGCTCATCATGTCGGCGGTCCACGGCGGGTCGAGTACCACCTCCACGTCGGCCTGGGCCACGCCCGGAATGACCAGCAGCTTTTCCTTCACGTCCTCGGCAATCACATCGCCCATGCCGCAGCCGGGCGCGGTCAGGGTCATCCTGATCTCGACCCGGTAGCGGTCCTTGCCGACCGATTCGACATCGCAACCGTAAATGAGGCCCAGTTCCACGATATCAACCGGGATTTCCGGGTCGTAGCAGGTGCGAAGGTGCTGCCAGACCAGTTCCTCGACCGCGGCCTGCGACACTGCACCGCGAAAACTCTCGGCCGGCAACGGCACGCGCGTCTTGCCCAGCGCGTCGGCATCCTTGGCGTCGATGCGCGCCATCTGGCCTTCCAGCAGCACCGTGTAGCTGCCGCCCAGTTGCTGCAGCAGGGTGACCTCGGTGCCTTTCTTGGCGTTCACCTGGATGCCCAGCGGCACGAACAGGGCCTTGCAGTCTCGGCTCAGGACAACGGTTTCGCGTTCGGTCACGACAGGCTTCTCGGGTGGGGGATGGACGCGGCGATCATTCGGTCTTGGCCGGCGTGGCGTCGCCGTGGGCGGCGTTGTGCAGGGTATGCCAGGCCAGCGTGGCGCATTTCACGCGCGACGGGAACTCGCGCACGCCGGCCAGCACGGCCAGCTTGCCCAGCCTGTCGGCGGTTTCCTCGCGCTGGTCCTCGCCGGTGACCATGGCGTGGAAGTCGCGGAACATGGCCTCGGCCTCGGCCACCGTCTTGCCCTTGATGGCCTGCGTCATCAGGGACGCCGAGGCGGTCGAGATGGCACAGCCGGCACCCTCGAAACGCAGGTCGGCGATGCGATCGCCATCCAGGTGCAGATAGACGGTGATCTTGTCGCCGCACAGCGGGTTGTAGCCGTGGGCCTGGCGGTTGGCATCGACCAGAACGCCGTAGTTACGCGGGTTCTTGTTGTGATCGACGATCAGTTCCTGATACAGGTCGCGCAAGCTGCTCATCGTACAAACATCTCCACGGCTCGGCGCAGGGCCTGCGCCAGCCGGTCCAGATCCTCGCGGGTGTTGTAGAAGGCCAGCGACGCACGCGCCGTGGCCGGTACGCCGAAATGGTCCATCACCGGCATGGCGCAATGGTGGCCGGCGCGGATGGCGACCCCTTCGGTGTCCAGCACGGTGCCGATGTCGTGCGCGTGCAGGCCGTCGATCACGAACGACAGGATGCTGGCCTTGTGCGCCGCCGTGCCGATCAGGCGCAGACCCGGCACCTCGGCCAGCACGGCAGTGCCGTACTGCAACAGCTCGTGCTCATAGGCAGCCACGGCCTCCAGGCCGATTTGGCCCAGATAGTCGATGGCGGCGCCCAGGCCGATGGCGCCGGCAATATGCGGCGTGCCGGCCTCGAACTTGTACGGCAGGTCGTTCCAGGTGCTGCCCTCGAAGCTGACGGTGCGGATCATGTCCCCGCCACCCTGCCAGGGCGGCATGGCCTCCAGCAGCGCGCGCCGGCCGTACAGCACGCCGATGCCGGTCGGTGCGTACAGCTTGTGGCCCGAGAAGGCGTAGAAATCGCAGCCCAGCGCCTGCACGTCGACCACCGTGTGGGCCACGCCCTGCGCGCCGTCCACCAGCACCGGCGCGCCCTGCGCGTGAGCAAGGTCGATCATCTCGCGCAGCGGATTGATCGTGCCGAGCGCATTGGACACCTGCGACACCGACACCAGCTTCGTGCGCGCGCCAAGCAGCCGGCGGAACTCGTCCATGCGCACGGTGCCGGTGTCGTCGAGGTGCGCGACCTTGAGCACGGCGCCGGTCTGCTGGCACACCATCTGCCAGGGCACGATGTTGGAGTGGTGCTCCAGGCCGGTGATCAGGATCTCGTCGCCGGGGCCAAGATTGGCCCGGCCGTAGCTTTGCGCCACCAGGTTGATGGCCTCGGTGGTGCCGCGCACGAAGATGATCTCGGCCGTCTCGCGCGCATTCAGGAATGCCCGCACCCGTTCTCTCGCGGCCTCATGCGCGGCCGTGGCCTGCTCGGACAGCCAGTGCACGCCGCGATGGATGTTGGCGTTGATCTCGCGGTAGTAGCGTGCCTCGGCGTCGATGACGGCCTGGGGCTTTTGCGTGGTGGCGGCGTTGTCCAGGTAAGCCAGCGGCTGGCCGCGCACGCTGCGCTGCAGCAGCGGGAAATCGGCCCGCCAGCGGGCGGCGGGGAAGTCTTGCCGGTGGGCGCTATAGCTTGCGATGGTCATGATTCGGAACCGGTCAAAGCTGGGGCAGGCGCGCGTCGATCAAAGCGGCAACCGCATCCTGCAGGCGCGGGTCGATGCCAGCCAGTGCGTCGCGCGCGAAAGCCGTCATCAGCAACTCGCGGGCGGCCGCCTGGGCTATGCCACGGGCGCGAAGATAGAACACCTGCGCCTCGTCGAGCTGGCCGACCGTGGCGCCGTGGCTGCACTTGACGTCGTCGGCGTAGATTTCGAGCTCCGGCTTGGCGTCCACCTCGGCGCGATTCGACAGCAGCAGGTTGGCGCAGGTCATGGCCGAGTCGGTCTTGTCGGCGCCCGGGTGCACATGTACGCGACCGTTGAACACCGCCCGGCCGGTGCCACCGATGAGGCCCTTGTAGGTCTCCTCGCTGCGGCAGTGCGGGGCGACGTGCTCGATGCGGGTATGGAAATCCACATGCTCGCCGGAGCCCGCCGTATACAGGCCGCGCAGGCTGCATTCGCCGCCCGGCTCGTGCAGGTCCACGTCGATGTCCTGCCTCAGCAGGCCGCCACCGGCAGCCAGGGCGTGCGACTCGAAACGCGCATCGCGTCCCACCCGCACCCGAAAATCGCCGATGTGGATGGCCGCCGGGCCTTCCGTGAGCAACTTGACGTGCCGCAAACGCGCACCCGATGCCAGTGTGGCCTGGGCCAGCACGTTGACGTGGTAAGCGTCGGTACTGGTGCTCGCGCTGGTACCCAGGTAGTGCTCCACGACCAGCGCCTCGCTGTGCTCGCCCAGTTCGATCAGCAGGCGCAGGTGCGCGCAGGACTGCGCCACGCCGCCCACGTGCACCACGTGCAGCGGCTCGGTCAGGCGGGTGCCGGGCGCCAGGCGCAGCCACAAGCCGTCCTCGAACAGCGCCTGGTTGAGGGAAGCGAACGGGCGTTCCGGTCCTTCCAGTCGCAGCCGCGGGCGCAGGGCATCGCCGTCCGTGGCGAGCGCCGTGGCCAGACTCGATACCTCAACGCCCGGCACCACCGGCAGACGCGACCACTGCGGCAGCAGCCGCCCACCGGCGAACACCAGCAGCGCGCCATCCGTGGGCGCGATCGTCGGCAACTCGGCCAGCGCAACCGGCGCCTCGGGCGCGAAGCGCTCCAGGGCCGTCAGGCGCGTGTACTTCCAGTCCTCATCGCGCCGACCGGGCAGCCCGCGTGCCGAAAATCCACGCCACGCCGCGTCACGCAGCTCGCGCAGCCAGCCTGGTTCGGCGCCGCTGCTGCGCTTCTCGTACTGCGCCTGCCAGAGCGCCAGCGCACTCATGCGGATGCCGCCTCGGCGCGCAGCCAGCCGTAGCCGCTTTCTTCCAGCTCGCCGGCCAGCTCCGGCCCGCCGGAGCGCACGATCAGGCCGTCCGACAGCACGTGGATGCGGTCCGGCGGCACATAGTCCAGCAGGCGCCGGTAATGCGTCACCAGCAGCATGGCGCGATCGGGGGCGCGCAGCCGGTTGATGCCCTCGGACACGACCTTGAGCGCGTCGATGTCCAGGCCCGAGTCGATCTCGTCCAGCAGCACCAGTTCCGGCTCCAGCAGTGCCATCTGGAAAATCTCGGCGCGCTTTTTCTCGCCGCCGGAGAAACCCTCGTTGATGGCCCGCTGCAGAAAATCCTCGCGGATGCCCAGTTCCTTCATGCGGCCCTTGACCATGACCAGAAAGTCCATGGCGTCGAGTTCTTCCTCGCCGCGGTGCTTGCGCCGGGCGTTGACCGCCGCGCGCAGGAACACCGCCGTCGACAGGCCGGGAATCTCGACCGGGTACTGGAAGCCCAGGAACACGCCGCCGCGGGCGCGGTCTTCGGGCGTCTGCGCCAGCAGGTCCTGGCCGCGGTACGTGACGCTGCCGCCCAGCACCTCGTAACCGTCGCGACCGGCGATCACGTTGGCGAGCGTGCTCTTGCCCGAGCCGTTCGGCCCCATGACGGCATGCACCTGACCGGCAGCAATGGAAAGGTCCAGACCGCGCAGGATTTCCTTTCCATCAACTGCAACGCGTAACCCCTTGATTTCAAGCATGACTGGCATGATGTGCCCTGACTGATTCCGTTTAGCCGACGCTGCCTTCGAGACTCACGCCCAGCAGGCGCTGCACCTCGACCGCGAATTCCATCGGCAGTTCCTTGAAGACTTCCTTGCAGAAGCCGTTGACGATCATCGACACCGCGTCCTCCTCGCCGATGCCGCGCTGGCGGCAGTAGAACAGCTGGTCCTCGCCGATCCTGGAGGTGGTGGCTTCGTGCTCAATGGTGGCGGTCGGCTCCTGCACCTCGATATAGGGGAAGGTGTGCGCGCCACAGCGGCTGCCGATCAGCAGCGAGTCGCACTGGGTGTAGTTGCGCGCGCCCTGGGCGCCTCGCAGCACCTTGACCAGGCCGCGGTAGGCGTTGCTGCCGCGGCCAGCAGAAATGCCTTTGGAAATAATGGTGCTGCGCGTGTTCTTGCCGATGTGGATCATCTTGGTGCCGGTATCGGCCTGCTGAAAATTGTTGGTCAGCGCCACCGAGTAGAACTCACCGACCGAGCCGTCGCCAGTGAGCACGCAGGACGGGTATTTCCAGGTGATGGCCGAGCCGGTCTCGACCTGGGTCCAGGAAATCTTGGCGTTGCGGCCGCGGCAGTCACCGCGCTTGGTGACGAAGTTGTAGATGCCGCCACGTCCCTGGGCGTCGCCGGGGTACCAGTTCTGCACGGTCGAGTACTTGATCTGCGCGTCGTCCAGCGCCACCAGCTCCACCACCGCGGCGTGCAGCTGGTTCTCGTCGCGCATCGGCGCCGTGCAGCCTTCCAGGTACGACACATGGCTGCCGACGTCGGCGACGATCAGCGTGCGCTCGAACTGGCCGGTCTTGGCGGCGTTGATGCGGAAATAGGTGGACAGCTCCATCGGGCAGCGCACGCCCCTGGGGATGTACACGAACGAGCCGTCGGTGAACACGGCGGCGTTGAGCGCCGCATAGAAGTTGTCGGCCGACGGCACCACGCTGCCCAGGTACTTTTTCACCAGTTCCGGGTGGTCCTGCACCGCCTCGGAGAACGAACAGAAAATCACGCCGTGCTCGGCCAGTTTCTTCTTGAACGTGGTGCCGACCGACACGCTGTCGAACACCGCATCCACCGCCACGCCGGGCCCGGCATCGGCCGCTACGCCGGCCAAAGCGGCGCGTTCGTGCAGCGGAATGCCCAGCTTCTCGAACGTGGCCAGCAGCTCCGGGTCGACCTCGTCCAGGCTCTTGGGGCCATCAGCGCTGGACCTGGGTGCCGAGTAATAGACGATGTCCTGAAAATCCACCGGCGGGTAATGCACGTGCGCCCACTCGGGCGGCGTCATCTGCAGCCAGTGGCGGTAGGCCTCCAGGCGCCAGGCGAGCATGAATTCCGGCTCACCCTTCTTGGCCGAGATCAGGCGGATCACGTCCTCGCTCAGGCCCGGCGGTAGTGTGTCGGCGTCAATGTCCGACACGAACCCGGCGCTGTAGTCACGCTCCAGGAAATGGCCGATGTCGGTCGTGGTGTTCATCTACGGGGTCCCCGCTCGAATCAGGTCCGGCTGGGCGTGTGGTCGCGCCAGCGGACGAATGGGTGTTGCCGCCGGGCGGATCATGTCGGCCAGGGTCATGGCCTCCAGCGCCGCCAGCACCAGCTGGTTGATGCGCTGCCAGTTGCTGCGGATGGAGCACATAGACTCCTGCACGCACAGGCCCTCGCTGCTGCCGCATTCGGTCAGTCCGACCGGCCCTTCGACGCTGCGCACGATCTGCGCCACCGAAATCTGCTCCGGCGGGCGCGCCAGGATGTAACCGCCGCCCTGCCCCCGCGCCGAGCGCAGCAGGCCGGCGCGCACCAGCGTCTTGAGCACCTTGCTGGTGGTCGGCAGCGCAATACCGGTGCACTGCGCCACCTCGGAGGCCGAGTGCACCTGCTGCGCCGCGACCGCCAGATGACTCATCACGACGGTGGCATAGTCGGTCAGTTTGCTCACACGCAACATGGCTGCTTGATCGGCTTTGGCGTTTTGCGCTGGTACGGCCGCGGTAGTTGTGGACCATTTTAGTCCTGATTGCAGCCACCGGACAAGCCGTGGCTTGGCCAGCTTCCGGGGCCCGTGCGATCATGGCGAACCCCGCCGCCACGCGTCCCCGCAGACCCCAATTCATGCCAGCCCGCATCATCGACGGCAAGCGCGTGGCAGCCGCCGTGCGGACTTCGCTCACCCGGCACACGGCCGAATTCGCCCAGCGCCAGCAGCGCCAGCCCGGCCTGGCCGTGCTACTGGTGGGCAGCGATGCCGCCTCGCAGGTTTACGTGCGCAACAAGCGCCGCGCCTGCGAGGAAGTGGGCATGGCGTCCTTCGCATACGACCTGCCGGCTGACACCGCGCAAGCCACGCTGCTGACGCTGATCGATGGCCTGAACGCCGACCCGGCCATCGACGGCATCCTGCTGCAACTGCCCCTGCCGGCGCATATCCAGCCGGAAGTGGTGCTCGAACGCATCGATCCGGCCAAGGACGTCGACGGCTTTCACCCCTACAACATCGGCCGGCTGGCGCAGCGCCTGCCGGGCCTGCGGCCGTGCACGCCGCGCGGCATCATGCGGCTGCTGGAACATTACGACATTGCCGTGCGCGGCCAGGATGCCGTGGTCGTGGGGGCGTCCAACATCGTCGGCCGCCCGGTGGCGCTGGAGCTGCTGCTGGCCGGCGCCACCGTCACCATCTGCCACCGTTTCACACAGGATCTGCGCGCCCATGTCGAGCGTGCGCAGATTCTCGTGGTCGCGGTCGGCAAACCGGGCCTGATCCCCGGCGACTGGGTTGCGCCCGGCGCGACGGTCATCGATGTCGGCATCAACCGCCTGCCGGACGGCAGCCTGCGCGGCGACGTCGACTTCGACGGCGCCCGTCAGCGCGCGGCCTGGATCACGCCGGTGCCCGGCGGTGTCGGGCCGATGACCATCGCGCTGCTGCTGGAGAACACCCTGGCGGCGGCGCAAGCCCGCTGCGAGGCCAGTAGCCTTCAAACGGCGGCCAAAGACCGGTAGCGCCGACATACCCCGCCGAAGCGCCAACCGGCTGTCCGGCGCCGGGCACAGGCGGCGCCACCCGCGGTGCCATAATCGGCCGCTGTCGACGCAGCGATGGAGGAGCCCGCATGCTGAAACGACTCGACCACGTCGAACTCATCCCCAGCGATTTCGAGCGCAGCCTTGATTTCTACACCACCGTCCTGGGTGGCGAATTGGCCCACCGCTATACCATCGACGATCCTGCGCTGGCCGAAGTCGCCTACGTGAAGATCGGCGAGTCGGCGGTGGAACTGCTGCGCGCGCCCGATGCCCAGGCCCAGGTGAAGGAAGGCGAGCGTATCGGCTACCGCCTGATGGCGTTCGAGGTCAGCGACATGCTGCAGGTTCTGGCCGAGCTGTCGGGCCACGGCGTCACGCCCAGCTGGGGACCGATGGAAACGCCCGCCTTCATCCGCGCCGAGATCACCGACCCCGACGGCAACGCCATCGAACTTCGCCAGTGGAGGCAACGGCCATGACAGAAGCGGCGCACCTGCGAGTCCTGGGCATCGGCATGGGCCGTACCGGCACCGCCAGCCTCAAGCTGGCGCTGGAGCAGCTCGGCTTCGGACCGTGCCACCACATGCTGGAGCTGTTCCAGCGCCCCGGCGACGCGGTGCGCTGGCAAGCCCGGGCACGCGGCGAGGCGGTCAGCTGGGATGAGCTGCTGGGCGGCTTTCATTCGACGGTGGACTGGCCGTCGGTGCATTTCTGGCGCGAGCTGGTGCGCGACTTTCCGGACGCCAAGGTCGTGCTCACCATGCGCGAGCCGCACGCCTGGTACGACAGCATCAGCAACACCATCTTCAAGGCGCTCGAACAACCCTTGCCGCAGCACGACGATGCCGCCCGCGGGCAGCGGATGATGGCCAAGGACATCATCGTGGAGCGCGCCTTCGACGACCGGCCGCTGGACAAGGCGCATGTGCTTGCCTGCTACGCCGCCCACAATGCCGAAGTGCAGCACACGGTACCGGCCGCGCGCCTGCTGACTTACAACGTCGGCCAGGGCTGGGCACCGCTGTGCCAGTTCCTGGGCGTGCCGGTGCCCGACGCGCCGTTCCCGGCCGTCAACCGGCGTGACGAGTTCCACCAAGGCCCGGGCCGCCAGCGGGACTGAAGCGCGCATGACCCTGTACGGCATCCGCAACTGCGACACGGTCAGGAAATCCCGCGCCTGGTTCGCCGGGCGCGGCATCGAAATGCCGTTTCACGACCTGCGCGGCGAGGGCCTGGACACGGCCACGGCGCAGCGCTGGCTGGCGCAGATTGGCGCTGCCCGGCTGGTCAACCGCAGCGGCACCACCTGGCGGGCGCTGACGCCCGAACAGCAAGCCACTACCGGAGACGACGCCCTGATCGGCCTGCTGCTGGCCCAGCCGACGCTGGTCCGCCGGCCGGTGGTGCAGATCGGCGACGCCATCACGGTCGGCTTCGTGCCGGATGCCTGGGCCAAACTGCTGGAGGCCGACCCGTGAGCGGCGCACTGGAATTGGCCCAGGCGCTGATCCGCCGCCCGTCCGTCACGCCCGACGACGGCGGCTGCCAGGCCCTGATCGGGGAACGCCTGGCGGCGCTGGGCTTTCGCCTGGAGCCGCTGCGCTTTGGCGGCGTGGACAACCTGTGGGCGCGCCGCGGCGACGGCGGCCCGCTGTTCGTCTTTGCCGGTCATACGGACGTGGTGCCGGTCGGTGACTCCGCTGCCTGGACGTGCGATCCGTTCGGCGCTGAAGTACGCAATGGCCTGCTGTACGGCCGCGGTGCGGCGGACATGAAAAGCGCACTGGCGGCGATGGTGGTGGCCTGCGAGCGCTTCCTGGCCGCCTGCCCACACCCCGCAGGGTCGATCGGTTTCCTGCTGACCAGCGACGAGGAAGGCGACGCCCTCGACGGCACCGTGCGGGTAATAGAAACGCTAAGCCAGCGCGGCGAGCACATCGACTGCTGCCTGATCGGCGAACCGTCCAGCGACCAGTGCCTGGGCGACATGCTGCGCATTGGCCGGCGCGGATCGCTGTCCGCCCGGCTGCGCGTGCGGGGCATTCAGGGTCACGTCGCGTATCCGGACAAGGCACTGAACCCCATCCACGCCTTCGCGCCCACGCTGGCCGCGCTGTGCGCTGAGGACTGGGGCGGCGACGATCCGGCCTTCCCGCCGGTGAGCTTCCAGATATCCAACATCCACGCCGGCACCGGCGCCGGCAACGTCATCCCCGGCGAACTGCTCATCGACTGCAACTTCCGCTTTCCGCCGCGGCCCGGCGCGGAGGCGCTCAAGGCGCGCTTCGAGGCGCTTTTGGACCAGAGCGGTGGTCACTGCGACGTGCAGTGGACGCTGGGCGGCCAGCCGTTCATCACCCGCGGCGGCCGGCTGCTGGAGGCGGTCCAGTCGGCGCTGCGTGACGTACTGGGCGTCGAACCGGTGCTGTCGACCGGCGGTGGCACCTCCGACGGGCGCTTCATTGCGCCGACCGGCGCCGAGGTCATTGAACTTGGCCTGCGCAACGCCAGCATCCACAAGGTGGACGAGTGCACGCCGGTAGCCGAAATCGACCAGCTGGCCACCGTGTACGAAGCCGTGCTGACCCGATTGCTGGGACACCGATGAACACCAACCGCATCGCCTGGCGCCCGGCGCAGCTGCTGCGACTGGCCGCCGGCTGGCTGATGGTCGTGGCCCTGTCCGGCTGCGCCGGCTGGGGCACGCGCGAACGTCCCCAGCTGGCGCCGGCCCCGCCGCCGCCCGAGCCGTTCGCGCTCAACAGCTTCGAGCTGCAGGACGACACCGACGTGGTCGGCCGCCTGCGCTACACCACCGTACAGGGCGACGAAACCCTGCTCGACATCGCCCGCGCCTACGATCTGGGCTATGACGAGATGCTGGCCGCCAATCCGGGCCTCGACCCATGGACACCGCCAGGCGGCGCGCGCGTCACCTTGCCCAGCGCCCACGTGCTGCCGGATGCGCCGCGCGAGGGCATCGTCATCAACCTCGCCGCACGGCGGCTGTTCTACTACCCACGCGCCGCAAAAGGCGCCCCGCGGCGGGTCATCACCCACCCGATCGGCATCGGCCGCGAAGGCTGGGCCACGCCGCTGGGACGCACCAAAGTCGCCAGCAAACAGGCTGCCCCGGCCTGGACCGTGCCGGAATCGATCCGCCGCGAGCACGCCGCAAAGGGTGATCCGCTGCCGGCGGTCATGCCAGCGGGGCCGGACAATCCGCTTGGCAGCCACGCGTTGCGCCTGGGCTGGTCCAGCATCCTGATCCACGGCACCAGCAAGCCGGCCGGCATCGGCATGCGCGTGAGCCATGGCTGCATGCAGCTGTATCCGGAGGACATCGCGCCGCTGTTCGACGCGGTGCCGGTCGGTACGCCGGTGACAGTGGTCGACCAGGGCGTTCTGGTTGGTGTGGACACCGATGGCCTGGTGCTGGAAGCCCACGAGCCTGTAAAACCGACCACCGACAAGCGCCGCGAGGCGGCCGTGACGCACGCGATCGAGACCGCAATCGCCCGCCATCGGCTGCAGGATACGGCGCTGGTGGATCTCGATCTCGCGCAGGCCCAGGCCGGCCGGAAGCTGGGCTATCCGTTGCCGATCGCCGCCGGCGCACCGGCTCCGGACGCCTACCTTGCCGCCCTGCCGGCGGCGCCGCTGTTGCCGACGCCGCATGTGATGCCGGTGGGTGAAGGCAGCTGGTACGTGGACCTGGGCCGGTTCAAGTCCGAGAACAACGCCCGCCGGCTGGTGGCCATGCTGACCCACCAGGGGCCCCCAATTCCGGCCCTGCATCAGCCGCAGGACGGGCAATTCAGGGTGCTGGCGGGACCGTTTTCGTCGAAGGCTGCGGCCAGTGCAATCGCGCGCCGCATCGAAAGCGATCTGGGCGAAAGCGGGCGGGCGGTGCGCTTGCCACCTTCGGTGGCGAGCCAGGCGCTGACACCGTCGGCTATGGAACCCCTCAACAATTAGGTGTGGGAGGGCCCTGTGGGAGGCCCGCCCTCGGGCCGAACGATCCCATCCCTGCGCGAGTGGGCGCCGATAAATCCAGGATTGGTTCAGTCGGCGATTCCCTATACTTCAGCGAAGTGCGCGAATGGCTGTTCGCGCCGGGGGCGGCGCTCCCACCAACACCACAGTGAATAAGACCGAGAAACGTCTGCAAGAGGAGTCCGCCATGAGCCACACCATCGCCTACCGCAACGCCGCCCCGGCGCCCGCCAGCACGCCGGCCGCGGCCCGCGCGCTGTATCTGTCCGAACGCGACTTCATGGGCGCCGCGCTGCCCAAACCGATCGAGAAGGTCTTGCCGGCCGCCGCCATGGCGCCACAGGACGGAATGCTCGACTTCAGCACCGAACTGGGCCTGCCCTACCCGGCCACCCTGCCGGCGCTGCTGGCCGGCACCCACGCCCTGGCGGCACAAACCACTGCGTCCGTGGGCGAGGCGGCCGGCGGCGTGATCGTGCTGGTGCTGGAAGGCAGCGGCACGTTCACGGTCGGTGCCGAAACAGTCACCGTTGCTGCCGGCGACATCCTGGCCATGCCGGGCAGCGTCGGGGCCAGCGCCCGCGCCAGCGCGCAGGGCCTGCGCTTTTACTACGTCGACGACAGCCCGCTGACCCGCTACATGGGCTGGCAGGTGCAGCCAACCGAACGGATCGTGTTCACGCACTGGCCGGCCGCGCTGCTGGCAAAAAAACTCGCCGACACGGCGGCCGAGGGCATCACCGCCTCCGGCGTGTTCCTGGCCCACCAGGGCCTGAAGGCCGAGAAGCTCGCCACACCCAACCTGTTCGCGCACCTGAACCGCCTGACGCCGGGCGCCGCCAACACCGTGCACGGCCACGCCTCGGCGGCCATCACCTACGTCATCGAATCGAACGACGCCAGCTTTTCCTTGCTGGGCGACACGCTCAAGGACGGCGCCATTGTCGATGCGCTCCGCGTCGACTGGCGGCCTGGCCAGGTGTCCCTGACCCCGCCCAACCTGTGGCATGGCCATTTCAACGACGGCAAGACCGACATCCTGACCCTGGTGGTGCAGCTGTCGGGGCTGTACTACAACGACCGCACCATGAATTTCCGCTTCGCCAGGCCGCCGGCCTGAAGCGCGGCCTCCCGTAATCGGCCCATCGCCCTGCCCGGAGACTGACCATGAACGCACCCACCACCCTGCCCACTACCGACCTGGTCTGGCCCAAGGAAGGCTTCACCCGCGTGCCGTACCGCGTCTATCAGGACCCGGCCATCTACGCCCTGGAGCAGGAGCGCATCTTTCGCGGCCGCACCTGGAACTTCGTCGCCCTGACCGCCGAGCTGCCCAGGGCCGGCGACTACAAGACCACCCACGTCGGCGACACGCCGGTCATCGTCAGCCGCGATGCCGACGGCCAGTTCCACGTGCTGGTGAATCGCTGCGCGCACCGCGGCGCGCTGGTGTGCCGGGATCTTCGCGGCAATGCCGATACGCTGACCTGCGTTTACCACCAGTGGGCCTACGACGCCAAGGGTGACCTGATCGGCGTGCCGTTCCGCAAGGGCCTGGGCGGCAAGGGCGGCTACCCGGCCGACTTCGACATGAAGCAGCACGGCCTGCAAAAACTGGCCGTGCAGGTGTTCGGCGACTGCATCTTCGCCAGCTTTGCCGCCGACATGCCGTCGGTCGAGGACTACTTCGGCCCGCGCATGGCCGACTACCACCGGCGCATGTTCAACCGGCCGGTCGAGGTGCTGGGCTACCACCGCCAGTTCGTGCACAGCAACTGGAAGCTGTACGCCGACAACACGCACGACCCCTACCACGCCAGCCTGCTGCACCTGTTCCATGCCACGTTCGGCCTGTACCGGGCGTCGCAGATCTGCGGCACCGAGATGGGCGGCCACGAGGGCATGCACAACTGCATCCACGCCCGATCCGGCACCGACGAAGGGCGCCTGGACAGCTACAAGCAGGAAGGCGGGCGCTCGTATCAGGAAAACTACAGCCTGGCCGACCCCAGCGTGCTCAAGGGCTGGCCGGAATACGCCGACGGCGACACGCTGTGCATCCACGTGATCTTCCCGAACCTGGTGGCGCAGCAGATTGCCAACACGCTCGCCACGCGCCAGATCGTCACCCACGGGCCGCAGCAGTTCGAACTGATCTGGACCTACTTCGGCTACGTGGACGACACGCCCGCCCAGCGCGCCATGCGCATCAAACAGATCAACCTGATCGGCCCGGCCGGATTGATCTCCATGGAAGACGGCGACGTGTGCGAGCTGGTGCAAAACGCCATCGTGCGCGACGGCGACGCGGCCTCCATCGTCGAGATGGGCGGGCGCGACATTGCCGACATCGACAGCACCCTGACCGAAGTCGGCATGCGCGGCTTCTGGAAGGGCTACCGCACGATCATGGGATTCTGAGCGCGCGCGCCGCTGACGACGCAGCGCCTCGCATCAATCGAGAGGATGTACCTTTTTATCCAGTGGACGCAGGATTGCCCGGTCAGCCTGGCGTACCCCAGCCGCCGGACGCGATCCAATAGCTTGGGCTACGTGGCGGTGGGAGGTAACGGTGGATAATCTGGCATGGGCCTTTAACTTTATGATCTATATAAGGTTGTGGCGAACAACCGGGCCAGATTGTACGCCAAATGGTGTACCTATTACGTTATGCCTTTCTTGGGCTCACATTGCCCAACGGGCCGAGTGAAGCAGGTAGTCCGCGTTGGCCGTTGACGCGTCCATTATAGACATGCTAGAGTCCGACTTCGACATTACAGGAGGCGGCAATGCTTACTTACGCGATCTGGAACAACAAGGGCGGCACTGGAAAAACAAGTCTGACATTCCAAGTTGTCTGTCGGTACGCACAGAAACACCCGAAGGTCCGAATTCTCGTCATCGACATGTGTCCTCAAGCGAACCTGTCGGAGCTGATGCTAGGTGGATTGTCGAATAGCGGGTCGAAGCGGCTACTCGAACGGCAAGGGCTAACTCCCAGGTGCAGCATTGGTGGGTACTTTGATTCGCGCCTCCCCGCACCATTTTCACCTCCTCCCACAATTGACGCGGCCAGCTACATCACTAAGCCCAGCACGTACAACCCCTCGCTCCCCGAGAGTATCGATCTCGTCTGCGGTGATCCGCTGTTAGAACTACAAGCAATTGCCATGAATACCCTTGCGAATGCCGACTTACCGGGTGTAAATGCTTGGCTTGGAGTAATCGACTGGCTTCGTGACTTCGTCGATGAAGTGCAGCAGGAATACGATGTTGTGTTCATCGACACCAATCCGAGCTTCTCGATGTACACACAAATCGCGCTATCAACGGCAAACAACGTAGTTCTGCCTGTGATGGCGGATGATTCATCCAGACGAGCAATTCAGAATGCGTTTTCGTTGATGTACGGGGTCAAACTACCGTCCGAGGTTTACTCAAAGTACACCTTCGCCACCAAGCTCAACAACGCGAAGCGTGAATTGCCAAAGATCCATCTAATTCTGAAGAACCGCCTTACGCAGTACATGGGTTCAGCCTCCGCATATGCTGCCGTCCTTTCTGGAATTGATAGCGATCTAACGGCACTCATTAAGTCCTATCCCGAGCATTTCACATTCTCGAAGCCTAAGAACGGAATCGTTGAAATTCGAGACTTCGGAACTACCGGCGTCGTCGCGTTTGCACGCGGCTGCCCGTTCTCCGTGATGCAGACCGGCAAATTGCAGATAAGCGGACACAGGGTTCAGGTGAAGTCTGAGTACCGCGATCAAGCCTTAGAGGCGATCGACGACGTGGTTTCAAAACTCTAGGTCGTGTCCAAAAGGCATAACCCTGCGGTCCACCGGACGCTGCGCGATAAAGCCGCGCAGCGCCGGTTACCTCCCACGTTAGCCAGTCCTGAGCGAGCCGTAGATACCGTCTCTCCGGTCAAGCGATTTTCGACACCAGCGCGGGGTTGAAAGGCATCTGATGCTTCAGTTAGCCGTAGGTTGGGTTAGACGCGAAGCGGCGTAACCCAACAGATATCACCATGTTGCTCGCAGATCGTTGGGCCACGGCTACGCCTAAAGCAACCTACACAGCTGTATCACGGAAGGCCGAATAATAGGCCGGGATGTAGCACTCAGCCCGCGTAGGGCGCAACAAGCGCAGCGCATTGCGCCGTATTTGTTGGTGGCCGATGGTGTTGATTCGGAAAACCGCCGCGGTCATGATCCGGCGGGTTACGGCTTCGCCTAACCCGCCCTACGTACTCGCTACGCCTGACCCAACTTACACAGCTGGCTGTGCGGTCTAGCGCTCGCGGCCATGGGCCGCGGCTGCAGACACGAGCAGCGGCCGCCTAGAAGGCGTCGCCTTTCGGCGTCCTGGCTGCACGCTGGGCGGGCCAGCGGGCGGTCCAGGCTGCGATGTCGGCGTCCGGCATCGGACGGGCGATGCCGTAACCCTGCGCGATGTCGCAACCCATTTCGGTCAGGATGCCCAGGGTGGCCTCGTCTTCCGTGCCCTCGGCCACCACCTTCAGGCCCAGCGCGTGGCCAAGATCGATCATCGTCTGCACGATCAACCGGGTGTCCGGCTGGCCCACGCCGATGGTGAAGGCACGGTCGATCTTGAGGCCGCTCAGCGGCAGTTCCCGCAGGTAGGTCATCGATGAATAGCCGGTTCCGAAATCATCCATGTAGATCGGCAGGCCCAGGCCATGCAGTTGCTGCAGGACCTTCAGGCTGCGCGCCGGATCATCCATGACGGCGGTTTCGGTCAGCTCCAGGTGCAGGCAGCTGCGCGGCAGCGGCCAGCGCTCCAGCAGTTCGGTAACCCGGCCCAGGAATTCCGGGTCGTAAAGATTGCGCGTCGATACGTTGACCGCTATGGGCAGCAGCAGACCGGCGGCGGCGTGGCGCTCGGCCAGTTCGCACACAAGCTCCAGAATCGCATACGTGAGCGGCCGGATCAGACCGGTCTGCTCGGCCAGGCCGATGAAGCGGGCCGGCGGTATCGGGCCGCGAACGGGGTGCTGCCAGCGGGCCAGCGCTTCCATGCCGCAGATGCGCCCGGATCGCAGGTCCAGCTGCGGCTGCACATGCACGCGCAGCTGCCGGCGGTCGATGGCGGCACGCAGGTCGGCGGCCAGGATCAGCCGATCGGACCATTCCTGTTCCAGTTCCGGGCGGGCGAGCAACAGGCGCGCGGAGCCGTTGATGGCCTCGCGGGCGGCCAGTTTTGCGGTCTGCAACAGGCGCTCGCCGTCGCCGCGCCGACGCCCGCCCAGCGCAATGCCGACCGTGGCGTCGATGTCGGCGCTGACCAGCGACAGCACCGCCGCCGGCTCCAGGCTGGCCAGCACCCGGTTGGCGAGGTGGCAGGCGCCCGCCTCGTCCTGCGACGCCAGCAGCAGCGCAAATTCCGACTGCGCGACACGCGCCAGCATGGTGGGCGCGTGCCCCTGCAGGCGTTCGGCGACGGCGCGCAGATACTCGTCGCCCGCCAGGTGGCCCAGGGTTGCCTCGATCTGCCAGTAGTTGTGCAGGTCCACCACCAGCACCGCCAGTGTGCTGTCGCTGTCCGTCTGCGTGGCCGTTATGTGCTCGACAAAACTGGCCCGGTTGGACAGGCCGGTGACGCCGTCGAAGTAGGCCAGGTGGCGCAGCCGGGCATCAGCCTGGCGGTGGCTTTCGCGCAGGCGCACGGTGGCGATGCCAAACGAGAGGTCATCCGCCATCTCGGCCAGCAGCGTCACTTCACGCGGCGCGAACGCACCCGCCTCGGGCGCATAGATGGTCAAGGCACCGATGACGGTGTCGTCCACCCGCAGCGGCAGCACCAGTCCGGCCCGCAGTCCGCGACCGGCTGCTGCCGGAAACAGGTCGTGCCCGGCGGCGACACTGGAGTCCTCGAGTACCACCGGCTCGCCGGTGGCGATGGCGCGCGCGGTCGGGGTCTGGTGGATCAGCGCGGTGTCCCAGTTCGCCTGCAGGTAATCGGCAAAGCCGCCGTCGTCGCCAGCCTCGGCCATTTTCCGGATACCGTCGTCGGCGACGTACGCCACCCAGGCGTAGCGATAACCGCCGACCTGGACCGCCACCCGGCACATCTCCTCCAGCAACCCCTGCTCGGTCTGGCAACGCAGCAGCGCCTGGTTGCCGGCGCTGAGCACGGTCAGGGCGCGGATCGAGGCGTCGGTACGCACCGCCATGTGGTTGAAGGCAGCGGCCATGACCGCAAATTCATCCACCGCGTGGCTGGCACTGAGGCGAACGCCGCGCTCGCCGCCCGCCAGCCGGGTTGCCGCGACGGCAAGCTGGCGGGCCGGGTCCACGACGCGGTGGTGAACCATCCCGACCGCCAGCGCCAGCGCCAGCAGCAGAGCGCCTGCCACGCCCCCGGCCTGCCAGGAAACCATCCGCTCCAGGCGCGTCTGAAGCGCACTGTGCGGCAAACCGACCACCAGGTACGGCGCCTGCTGCTGCGACGGCGTGCCCAGGCGCGTGTAGGCATAGATGCGCGGCTTGCCGTCCAGACCGCTCTCGGAATAGACGCCACCGGCGGGCCGGGTCGCGATGGCCGCGGCCAGCACCGCGACGTGCGCCCGCAAGTGGCTCTCGTCGGCCGCGGTCGTGGCCGTCGGATCGCGGGCCAGCAGTTGCAGGCGATGATCGAACAGCGTGACCGTCGAGCCGGCCGGCAAGGCGCCCGGGGCCATGAGAGACGGCAGCCAGGTGGCGTCGATGGCAGCGAACACGATCGCCTGCATCTTCCCGTCGGTGTCCGTGACCGGATAGCCGAAGTTGATGCCCGGCACGCCGGTGATGCGCCCGACCTGGTATTCACCGACGGCAAACTCGCCGGTTGCAACGGCGCGCTTGAAATAGCCCCGATCGGCCAGACTCAGGCCGTGCTCGAACGGCTGCGCCGAGCACAGCACCCGGCCATCGAGCGCGATGACGCCAACATTGGTGTAGCCGGGACGCTGCGCCAGCAGGTGCCTCACGAACGCGTCGCACTCGGCCGGCGCGGCAAGCAGCTGCGGCAAATGCGCCACGCCGACCAGAAAGCCGCGCGTATCGGCCAGCAGGCGGTTGTGCTGAGCTGCCGCCACCTCGGCGATGGTCTGTGCCGTGGCAGCGACATCCTGGCGGGCGGCCTGGCGCAGCCGCGCGCCCGACCAGCCGAGCATCAGCAGCAGCGGCACGGCAATGACCAGCACCGCGGTGACTGCGGTGGCCCACAGACTGCGCCATGGACGCGCCCTGCGTGGCGCGTCAGCGGGAATGTCGGGAAAAGACGACATGCAAGTTGTCTCCTGCTGGCTGCAGCTTACAGGCAGGCAGTGATAACCGATCCACTATCGGGCGCCGCCTGCGCCAGGCGCGGCCACCTGCGCTGCCGCCCACTGCCTTGGCGATCCCGGCCTTGGCCTAGAATAGGCGCCCCGCCGCGAGGGGTTACCTGGAGCTGTTCTTCCCATGGCCGACGTCAAACGCGTAGTGCTTGCCTACTCCGGCGGGCTCGATACGTCCATCATCCTGAAGTGGTTGCAGGAGACCTACCACTGCGAGGTGGTCACGTTCACAGCGGATATCGGCCAGGGTGACGCCGAACTTGAACCGGCCCGCCACAAGGCCGAGCTGATGGGCGCCAGCGCCATGTACGTGGACGACCTGACCGAGGAGTTCGCGCGCGACTTCGTGTTCCCGATGTTTCGCGCCAACGCGCTGTACGAGGGCGAATACCTGCTGGGCACCTCGATCGCCCGGCCGCTGATCGCCAAGCGGCTGGTCGAGATCGCCCGCGAGACCGGCGCCGACGCCATCGCCCACGGCGCCACCGGCAAGGGCAACGACCAGGTGCGCTTCGAGCTGGGCGCCTACGCGCTGATGCCGGACGTGCGCGTCATCGCGCCGTGGCGGGAGTGGGATCTGACCTCGCGCGAGAAGCTGCTGGCGTATGCGCAGCAGCACCAGATTCCGGTCGAGTTCAAGCGCGCCGGCACGCAGGCGCCCTACTCCATGGACGCCAACCTGCTGCACATCTCCTACGAGGGCGGCGTGCTGGAAGACCCCTGGCAGGAGCCGGAAGACTCCATGTGGCGCTGGACCGTGGACGTGCAGCAGGCGCCCGACCAGCCGCAGTACGTGGAACTCGAATACCGCCACGGCGACGTGGTGGCGGTGGACGGCGAAACGCTGAGCCCGGCCCAGGTGATGCGCCGCCTGAACGAAATCGGCGGCCGCCACGGTGTGGGCAGGGTGGACATCGTCGAGAACCGTTACGTGGGCATGAAATCCCGCGGCTGCTACGAAACCCCGGCCGGTACCATCATGCTGCGCGCCCACCGCGCCATAGAGTCGCTCACGCTGGACCGCGAGGCGGCGCACCTGAAGGACGACCTGATGCCCCGCTACGCCAGCCTGGTCTACAACGGCTACTGGTGGAGCCCCGAGCGCCAGCTGCTGCAAGGCCTGATCGACGACAGCCAGCAGCGCGTGAACGGCACCGTGCGCCTGAAGCTGTACAAGGGCAACATCCTGGTGGCCGGGCGCAAGAGCCCGGATTCGCTGTTCGACCCGGCCATCGCCACCTTCGAGGACGACGCCGGCGCCTATAACCAGGCCGACGCGACCGGCTTCATCCGCCTGAACGCGCTGCGCCTGCGCAGTGCCGCCCGCCTGCGCGGCGGCGGCTGACGACTTGGCCGACATGGCGGGCCCGGTGGGCCCGGACTCGGTGGGGCTGGTCGAGCCGCGCAGCTTTCGCCACGAGCAGCCGCTGGCACTCGACAGCGGTCGCGAGCTGCCCGGCTTCGAGCTCAAGTACGAGACCTACGGCAGCCTGAACGCCGCCCGCAGCAACGCCATCCTGGTCTGCCATGCGCTGTCGGGCGATCACCACGCCGCCGGCTGGAACGCCCCGGACGACAAGCGCCCCGGCTGGTGGGACAGCTGCATCGGCCCCGGCAAGCCGATGGACACCGACCGGTTCTTCGTGGTCGCCTGCAACAACCTGGGCGGCTGCGCCGGCTCGACCGGCCCCAACAGCATCAATCCGGCCACCGGCCGGCTGTGGGGGCCGGACTTCCCCATCGTCACCGTGCGCGACTGGGTGCGCAGCCAGGCGCTGCTGGCCGATCACCTGGGCATCGAGCGCTTCGCCGCCGTGGCCGGCGGCAGCCTGGGCGGCATGCAGGCCCTGCAATGGGCCATCGAATTCCCGGGCCGGGTGCGCAGCGCGCTGCTGATTGCCGCCGCGCCGCGCCTGTCGGCGCAGAACATCGCCTTCAACGAGGTGGCGCGCAAGGCCATCATGTCGGACCCTGACTTCCACGAGGGCCGCTATGCCGAACAGGGCGTGGTGCCGCGCCGCGGGCTGATGCTGGCGCGCATGCTGGGGCACATCACGTATCTTTCGGACGGCCTGATGCGCCAGAAATTCGGCCGCGAGCTGCGCGAGGGCAAGCTGAACTTCGGCTTCGATGTCGAATTCCAGATCGAGTCCTACCTGCGCCATCAGGGCGAGACCTTCGTCGACCGCTTCGACGCCAACACCTATCTGCTGATGACCAAGGCGCTGGACTATTTCGACCCGGCCGCCGAGTACGACGGCGATCTGGCGCGGGCGCTGGCCCGGGCGCAGGCAAAGTTTCTGGTGGTGGCGTTCACCAGCGACTGGCGCTTCGCGCCCGAGCGCTCGCGCGAGCTGGTCAAGGCCCTGCACACCGGCGGCAGCGCCGTCAGCTACGCCGCCATCGACTCGCAGGACGGGCACGACGCCTTCCTGCTGACGAACGAGCACTACTTCGCCGTGCTGCGCGCGTTCCTGAACCGCGTGCATGCCGAGCTGGAGGCAAGCGCATGAGCGCCGCAACGGACCGCCGCGGCGACCCGATCGGCCAGCCGCACCTGCGCCGCCGCCTGGCCGACCTGCGGCACAACACCAACAACCTGCGCGGCGACCACGCACTGATCGCGCAGTGGATCCGCCCCGGCAGCCGGGTGCTGGATCTGGGCTGCGGCGACGGCGGATTGCTGGCTCACCTGCGCGCCCAGCACGCCGTCACCGGCTACGGCATCGAGCTGCAGATCGACAAGGTGGTGCGCTGCATCGAGCGGGGCGTGAGCGTAATCCAGGGTGATCTTGACGCCGGCCTGGCCGATTTCGACACCGGCTCGTTCGACTACGTGATCATGAGCCTGACCCTGCAGGCGGTGTACTTCCCGGCCCGCCTGCTGGCGGAAATGCTACGTGTCGGACGCGAAGGCATCGTCGCCTTTCCCAACTTCGGGCACCTGAACTGCCGGCTGCAGCTGGCGCTTGGCGGCCACATGCCGGTTTCGGCGGCGCTGCCGGAGACCTGGTACGAGACCGACAACATCCACCTGTGCACCATCCACGACTTCGAGTCCCTGTGCGGCACGCTGGGCATCCGCATCCTGCAGCGCACGGTGGTCAACCACCAGCACCGCCGGTCACTGGGCGCGCGCCTGCTGCCCAACCTGCTGGGCGAGGTTGCGCTGTATCGGTTCGAGCGCAAGACTGAGCCCGGCCACCCGGCCACCCCATCACCTCACGGAGATCGCCCATGAAAATCTCATTGCGAAGCCTGGCACTGCCGCTGCTGCTGACGCCGCTGCTGGCACCGGCCGCAACGCCCGCCCCGCCGGGTGCGGAGGTCTATTTCATCTCGCCCACGGACGGCGCCACCGTCAGCAGCCCGGTGACCGTGCGCTTCGGCCTCAAGGGCATGGGCGTGGCCCCGGCCGGCACGCAAAAAGACGCCACCGGCCACCATCACCTGCTGATCGACGCCGCCCTGCCGCCGCTCGATCAGCCGGTGCCCAACGACGATCACCACAAACACTTTGGCGCCGGCCAGACCGAGACCACCGTCACCCTGCCGCCGGGCAAGCACACGCTGCAACTGCTGCTGGGCGACTTCGCGCACATCCCGCACGACCCGCCGGTGATGTCGCCGCCGATCAGCATCACCGTCAAGTAAGGCTGCCGCTGGTCTGCGGCCGCCCGCCGGTGGCCGCAGACTTCCCGCGCCGGAGGCGGCGCCCAGAATCACGCAAGGAATGCCATGCCGGCCGCGGACCCGTCCCTGTTGCAAGTCATCGTGCTCGCCATCGTGCAGGGCATCACCGAGTTTCTGCCGATATCCAGTTCCGCCCATCTGATCCTGGTGCCGGAAATTCTGGGCTGGCCAGACCAGGGTCTGGCCTTCGATGGCGCGATGCACGTCGGCACCCTGACCGCCGTGCTGTGGTACTTCCGCAAGAACCTGTGGCCGCTGACGCGCGATTTTGGCGCCAGTCTGCGCGGCCAGGGCCTGACGCCCAACGGCCGCCTGGCCTGGGCAGTGCTGATCGGCACGCTGCCGGCGGCGATCGCCGGCTTGCTGCTGCACGACATCGTCGAAGGCCCGCTGCGCAGTCCCAAGGTGATCGCCGCCACCACCATCGGCTACGGCCTGCTGCTGCTGCTGGCGGATCGCATCGGCAAGCAGCGCCGCGACGAATACAGTTTTCGCTGGCAGGACGCGGCGCTGATCGCCTGCGCGCAGGCGCTGGCGCTGGTGCCGGGCACCTCGCGCTCGGGCGTGACCATGACCGCCGGCCTGCTGGCCGGGCTCACGCGGGCCGGCGCCGCACGCTTCTCGTTTCTGCTGTCGATCCCGATCACCGCGCTGGCTGGCGGCTACGAGATACTGAAACTCGTGCGGGCTGGCGCGCCGGCCGAACTCGACAAGGCCCTGCTGGCCGCCGCGGTGGCTGCGGTGAGCGGCTATCTGGCCATCGCCTTCCTGATGCGCCTGCTGCAAAGCCGGGGCATGACGCCGTTCGTCATCTACCGCCTGCTGCTGGGCGCGTACCTGATCGCGGTTTTTTATTGATCTGCCGGCGTCGGGTTACGCCGCTGCGCGGCTAACCCGACCTACCTCTCAACGACAGGAGTAGGTCGGGTTAGCGCAGCGTAACCCGACGCTGCCGAATCCTTCAGCGTCCGTTTTTCCTCATCCGAAGTGGCAGACGTAGTCGATCCGCTCCAGCGTCTGGATGTCGAAACTGCTGTCGCCGGGCACGTCGAAGGCCTGGCCGGCAGCGTATTCCGTCCAGTCACCGGCACCCGCCTGCCGCACCCGGCAGCGGCCGGCGAGGATTTCCATCCGCTCCGGTGCGCCGGTGTTGAAGGTAAGCGTGGACGGAAAGATCACGCCCAGGCTCTTGCGCGTGCCGTCGGCCAGCAGCACGGTGTGGCTGACGCACTGGCCGTCGAAGTAGACGTTGGCCTGTTTGAGGACGCTCACGGCGTCGAAACGATCGGTCATCACGGGCTCCCTTTGAAATTCCAAGAAACGCAGCCGGCCTCGGAAGGAAGTGGGAGGCCCGCCTCGGGCCGAATCGCCAGCAACCCGCGGGCCGGCCTGCCACGGCGCCGCCTCAGCGCAGCGCCTTGAAGCGCAGGCGGTGTGGCCGGGCGGCTTCCTCACCCAGGCGCTGGCGCTTGTCGGCCTCGTATTCCTGGTAGTTGCCGGCAAAGAAGGTCCACTGCGAGTCGCCCTCGGCGGCCAGGATGTGGGTGGCGATGCGGTCCAGGAACCAGCGGTCGTGGCTGATCACCAGCGCGCTGCCGGCGAACTCCAGCAGCGCCTCTTCCAGCGCGCGCAGGGTCTCGACGTCCAGGTCATTGGAAGGCTCGTCCAGCAGCAGCACGTTGCCGCCCTTGAGCAGCGTCTTGGCCAGGTGCAGGCGCCCGCGCTCGCCGCCGGACAGGCTGCCGACCCGCTTTTGCTGGTCCGCGCCCTTGAAGTTGAAGCGGCCCAGATAGGCCCGCGACGGCATCTCGAACTTGCCCACGGTGATGATGTCGGCGCCGCCGGAGATGTCCTGCCAGGCCGTCTTGTCGTTGGCCAATTCATCGCGGCTCTGGTCGACCAGGGCGATCTGCACCGTCTGGCCGATCTTGATGCTGCCACCGTCCGGCTGCTCGCGGCCGGTCAGCAGGCGAAACAGCGTGGACTTGCCGGCGCCGTTGGGGCCGATGATGCCCACGATGGCGCCCGGCGGAATCTTGAAGCTGAGGTCATCGATCAGCAGCCGGTCGCCGTAGCCCTTCCGGACGTGCTCGAACTCGATCACCTCGTTGCCCAGGCGCTCGGCGACCGGGATGAAGATTTCCTTGGTCTCGTTACGCTTCTGGTAGTCGTGGCTGGACAGTTCCTCGAAGCGGTTCAGGCGCGCCTTGCTCTTGGCCTGGCGGCCCTTGGGGTTCTGGCGCACCCATTCGAGTTCCTGCGCCATGGCCTTCTGGCGGGCCGATTCGCTGGATTCTTCCTGCTTCAGGCGCTGGCTTTTCTGCTCCAGCCAGTCGCTGTAGTTGCCCTTGAACGGAATGCCGCGGCCGCGGTCGAGTTCCAGGATCCACTCGGCCACGTTGTCCAGGAAATACCGGTCATGCGTCACCGCCACCACGGTGCCGGGGAAGCGGTGCAGGAACTGCTCCAGCCAGTCCACCGATTCGGCATCCAGGTGATTGGTCGGCTCGTCCAGCAGCAGCATGTCGGGCTTTGACAACAACAGCCGGCACAGCGCCACGCGGCGCTTCTCGCCGCCGGACAGCGTGCCGATCTGCGCCTCCCACGGCGGCAGGCCGAGCGCGTCCGCGGCCACTTCCAGCTGCACGCCGGCACTGTCGCCATCGGCCGCGGCAATCTGGGCTTCCAGCTGCGCCTGTTCCTCGGCCAGCTTGTCGAAATCGGCATCCGGGTCGCCGTAGGCGGCGTAGACCTCCTCCAGCCGCTTTTGCGCCGCCAGCACGCCGCCGATGCCCTCCTCCACCGCCTGGCGCACGGTCTGCGTGGCGTCCAGCTGCGGTTCCTGCGGCAGGTAGCCGATGCGAATGCCGGGCATCGGCACCGCCTCGCCCTCGATCTCGGTATCCACGCCGGCCATGATGCGCAGCAGCGTCGACTTGCCGGAGCCGTTCAGGCCCAGCACGCCGATCTTGGCGCCCGGGAAGAACGACAGCGAGATGTCCTTGAGGATTTCCCGCTTCGGCGGCACGACCTTGCCGACGCGGTTCATGGTGAAAACGTATTGAGCCATTTGCCAAACGAGGTGCAGAAAAAGGCCGGCAAGGATAGAGCAAAGCCGTCCGAACCGCCCGCCGGTCAGCTGCCGTGCGTCACCCGGTCGCGCAGATACGCCGGCAGCGCCATCTCCGCGGACACCGCCTCGCCGCGCCGGTAGGCGGCGGCTGCCAGCCGGGCCAGCCCACCGGCGCGGGGCTGTACAGCGGCATCCACCCCGGCGATGCGGTGCCCCAGCCGGGTGCCGAGCACCGTGCCATACGCGCCCCAGCCCGGCCCGACACCGACGCCGCGCCAGGCCGGATCGGCGGGCAGCGAAATCGCGTCCGGTGGCGCCAGGCCGTCGGCCGTATCCGCCAGCACCAGACCATCGCCACCGCGCGTGTAGTAGCCGAAATAAACCTCGCCCAGACGCGCGTCGAACGCCGCCAGCACCCGGTCTGCCCCGCTCGCCTGCGCCAGCGCCGCCAGTGTGGACACCGGCACCACGGGCAGGTCGAGCCCCAGCGCCAGGCCCTGCGCCACGCCGGCAGCGATACGCAGGCCCGTGAAGGCGCCCGGTCCGCGGCCAAACGCAATCACATCCAGCGCCTGGCGCGCGAGACCCGCCTGCGCCAGCAGGCCCTCGATCATGGGCAGGATCAGCGTGGCGTGCTGGCGCGGCGCCAGGCGGTGGTCTTCCAGCACCCCGGCGTCGGTGAGCAGCGCCACCGAGCAGCAGTCGGTGGCGGTTTCCAGCGCCAGCAGGTTCATGACGCCGATTCCTCGAACACCGGTTCCTCGAAAAAGCGCTGCACGTCGGCAAGCTCCTGGGTGATGGGCATGTCCGGCAGGCTGTTCAGGAACACCCGGCCGTAGCCACGGCTACGCAGGCGCCGGTCGCCGACCATCAGCACGCCGCGGTCGCCCGCGTCGCGGATCAGGCGGCCGAGGCCCTGTTTCAGGGTAATCACCGCCTGCGGCAGCTGGTAGTCGTTGAACGGATCGCCGCCCACGCGGCGCAGGTAGGCGATGCGCCCGGCGACGATGGGCTCGCCCGGCGAGGCAAACGGCAGCTTGTCGACGATGACGCAGGACAGCGCCTCGCCGCGCACGTCCACGCCCTGCCAGAAGCTGCCGGTGCCCAGCAGCAGCGGCGCCGGGGCACGGCGGAACTGGCTCAGCAGCTCGCTGTTGGGTCGCTCACCCTGCACCAGCAGCGTGAATTCGTCACAGGCACGCAACCGCGTGGCCGCCCGCCGCAGCGCGCTGTGGCTGGTGAACAGCATGAAGGCCCGGCCGCGGCTTGCCCGCAGCACCGGCAGCGCCGCCGCCACCAGGGCATCGGTATAGCCGGGGTCGGACGGCTCCGGCAGGTCGTTTGGCAGGTACAGCAACGCGCGCGTCCGGTAGTCGAAGCTGCCCGGCAGGGCCAGCGTGCGTGCATCACCCAGACCCAGGCGCTGCACGAAGTGATCGAACTGCCCGGCCACTGCCAGCGTGCCGGAGGTGAACACGCAGGCCCGGGCGTGGCGCGGAAAGCGCTCGTTCAGCAGCGGCGCCACGTCCACGGGACTCGCATGCAGGGTGCAGGAACGCTGGCGCACGTCGATCCAGCGCACTTGATCGGCCTGCGCGTCGGTCAGGAACGGCGCCAGGCGCGCGGCCAGCAGCGCCACCCGCTCCTGGCAGTTGTCCAGGCCACTGCTGCGCCCAGCGAGTGCCTCCAGCGGGGATGCAAGATTGGCCAGCGCCTGGCGCACGGCGGCGAGCGCTTCGGTGAACACGGGAATCGGCCGCGGCGGCCACGGCTCACGCCGCGCCGGCTCGCCCAGCGCCGCATTCAGGCCGGCCGCGGCCTGCGAGAGTGCCTGCGCGCGGGGCGCAAGCTCGGGCACGTCGCCCAGCTGCGCCGCCTCGGCTGTGATGTCGCGCGCCAGATCGACCAGCTGGAAACTGCCCAGACTGGTGCCGAAGAACAGCGTCGCCACGTCCGGCAGCAGGTGCGCCTCGTCGAAGATGAACACGTCGGCGTCCGGCAGCACCTCGCCGAAGCCGGATTCCTTCAGCGCCAGGTCGGCAAAGAACAGGTGGTGATTGACCACCACCAGGTCCGCCTGCTGCGCGGCGCGCCGGGCCTTGAGCAGAAAGCAGTCGCCGATGTTGGGACAGTCCTGCCCCAGGCAGTTGTCGGCATTGGACGTCACGAACGGGCGCAGGCTGGACTGGGGCGAGAGTTCCTCCAGAGTGTCCAGATCGCCATCCTTCGAGCGGTCGGCGAAGCCTTGCACCGCCGCCAGTACCGGGTGCAGCGACAGATCCCCGCCAAAATCGCCGGCCGCCACCCGCTCCAGGCGGTGGTGGCACAGGTAGTTGGCGCGGCCCTTGAGCAGCGCGGTCGGCACTGCAAGCCCCAGCGCACGTTGCAGGGTCGGCAGGTCGCGGTGGAACAGCTGGTCCTGCAGGGCACGCGTGCCGGTGGCAATCAGCACCTTGCGACCACTTTGCAGCGCCGGCAGCAGGTAGGCGAAGGTCTTGCCGGTGCCGGTGCCAGCCTCGACCAGCAGCGTGCTGCGCTCGGCAATGGCCTCCTCGACCGCCTGCGCCATGGCCTGCTGGGTTTCCCGCGGCGCGAAGCCGGGCAGCGCCTGGGCCAGCGGGCCGTCGGCACCCAGCAAATCGGCTACGGTCATGCTCATGCAGGCGTCGCTGTGGGCAAGAAATCCTCCAGCACGCTGTCCAGTAGATCGAAGCCCCGCTCGGTGGCGCAAGCGCCCTCCCCGTCCAGCCTCAACAGGCCGCGCTGCGCGGCCTGTTCGAGGCGCGGCCGGATCGCGGTCAGGGGCAAGCCGGTGCGCTCGCGAAACTGCGTCCAGGTGAAACCGTCGCACAGGCGCAGCGCGTTGAGCAAAAACTCGAAGGCCCGCTCGTCGGCGCTCAGCCAGCGCTGGTCGGCCACCGCATCGCCCGCAGTGGCGCGTGTCATGTAGGTCTGCGGCAGGCGGTATTTGGCCAGGCGCAGGATGCCGTCCGGCACGGTCAGCTTGCCGTGCGCGCCAGCACCGATGCCAAGGTAGTCGCCAAACTGCCAATAGTTGAGGTTGTGCCGGCACTCCTGCCCCGGCCGGGCGTAGGCGGACACCTCGTAACGCCGATAACCGGCCGTCGCCAGGCGCTCCAGGCCCGCCTCGTAGATCGTTTCCATCAGGTCCGGCTGCGGCAGCACCGGCGGCTGGCTGTGGAACACGGTGTTGGGCTCCAGCGTGAGCTGGTACCAGGACACGTGACCGGTGTCGTACGCCAGCGCGGCGTCCAGGTCGGCCAGCGCCAGCGCCACGTCCTGCCCCGGCAGGCCGAACATGAGGTCGATGTTCACCCGCTCGAAGCCGGTGGACAGCGCCACCTCGATGGCCCGCCTGGCCGCGGCGGCGTCGTGAATGCGGCCCAGGGCCTTGAGCTGCCGGTCGTGAAAGCTCTGCACGCCCAGTGACAGGCGGTTCACGCCGGCCTGGCGAAAGCCTTCCAGGCGCGCCGTATCCAGGGTGCCGGGATTGGCTTCGAGCGTGATTTCCGCGCCGGCCAGCAGCGGCAGCCGGGCACGCAGGTCCGACAGCAGTTGCGCAATGACATCAGGGCTGAACAGGCTGGGCGTGCCGCCACCGATGAACACACTCGACACCGGCCGCCCCCACACGCGCGGCAGGTCGGCTTCCAGATCCCGCAGCAGCGCGGCGACGTAATCGTCCTGCGGCAACTCGCCACCGGCGGCGTGGGAATTGAAGTCGCAGTACGGGCACTTGCGTACGCACCACGGCAGATGCACGTACAGAGCCAGCGGCGGGGCGCTGCTAAACTGCGCCGCCGCGCCGTCCGCCGGGCGGTGGAACGTGAGGGGTTTGAAAGTCATGGGGATGCGCCAGCCCAGGCACTGGGCGTGCGGAGTATATCGCCGGCCGCTGCTGGCCCTGCTGGCGGTCCTCCTGCTGCTGCCGATCGCAAGCAGCGCGGCGCCCGGTGGCGGCACTGTTCTGAGCCCACCCAAGCCCCTGACCGGCATCGACCTGATCGACCAGCACGGCGCGCGGCTCACCGCGAGCACGCTGGCCGGCCAGTGGACGGTGCTGTTCTTCGGCTTCACGCAGTGCCCGGACGTGTGCCCCACCACCCTGGCGCGCCTGGCCGGCGTGCAGCGGCGACTGCCGGAAGCGCTGCGCCCGAAAGTGCGCTTCATGCTGGTGTCGGTGGACCCGATGCGCGACACGCCCGAGCGCCTGGCCCAGTACGTCGGCCGCTTCGGTCAGGACTTCGTCGGCGCCACGGCGCCGCTGGGTCAGCTGGCGCCGCTACTGGCCGAGCTGGGCGTGAGCTACGCCTATACCGCGCAGCCCACGGGCGAACACGCGGCCCATGCCGGCCACGGCATGCCCGCCTACACGGTGACGCATTCGGAGACGCTCTACGTGCTGGACCCGCAGGCACGCCTGTACGCCGTGTTTACCGACCCGAAAGACGACTACGCCCTGCTGCGCGATCTGAGCACCTGGGCCAGCAGCCCGTAGGACACGCTCCCGGCCGCTGCGCCGCGCCGCATCCGGGCCGGCGCCGTCACTCCCGCTTACACGAACGTCCACCCCGCTCCCGTCTGACTTGGATCAACGCCTGCCTTTTGCAGCGCAGCAAAATGGCCTGTGTCCGATTCGAACAGCACAGGTGAGGTCATGCAGGCAGGCGCAAGCAGCGCGGTCGAATACAACGACACGGTCGTGCGCCAGTTCGCCGTGATGACGGTGATCTGGGGCGTGGTCGGCATGCTGGTGGGGGTGATCATCGCCGCCGAGTTGATCTGGCCGGATCTGAACCCGGGCATTGCGTATCTGAGCTACGGCCGCCTGCGCCCGCTGCACACCAATGCGGTGATCTTCGCCTTCGGCGGTTCGGCGCTGTTCGCCACCAGCTACTACGTCGTCCAGCGCACCAGCGGCGTGCGGCTGGCCTTCGGCCGCCTGGCCGCCTTCACCTTCTGGGGCTGGCAGGCGGTGATCGTGGCCGCTGCCGTGACGCTGCCGCTGGGCATCACCACCAGCAAGGAATACGCCGAACTGGAGTGGCCGATCGACATCCTGATCACGCTGGTCTGGGTGACGTATGCCGTGGTGTTCTTCGGCACCCTCGCGCGGCGGCGCATCCGCCACATCTACGTCGCCAACTGGTTCTTCGGCGCCTTCATCCTGACCGTCGCCGTGCTGCACGTGGTCAACAGCCTGGAGATTCCGGCCGGCTTGACCAAGTCCTACCCGATCTACAGCGGCGCTGTGGATGCCATGGTGCAGTGGTGGTACGGGCACAACGCGGTCGGCTTTTTCCTGACCGCCGGTTTCCTGGGGATGATGTATTACTTCGTGCCCAAGCAGGCGCAGCGGCCGGTGTACTCGTACCGGCTGTCGGTGGTGCATTTCTGGGCGCTGATCTCCACTTACATGTGGGCCGGCCCGCATCACCTGCACTACTCGGCCCTGCCGGACTGGGCGCAGTCGCTGGGCATGGTGTTTTCGCTGATCCTGCTGGCGCCGTCCTGGGGCGGCATGATCAACGGCATCATGACCCTGTCCGGTGCCTGGGACAAACTGCGCACGGACCCCATCCTGCGCTTCATGATCGTGGCCATCTCGTTCTACGGCATGTCCACGTTCGAGGGGCCGATGATGGCCATCAAGACCGTCAACGCCCTGTCCCACAACACCGACTGGACCATCGGCCACGTGCACTCGGGCGGCATCGGCTGGGTCGCCTTCATCAGTATCGGCACCATGTACGCGCTGATTCCGAAACTGTTCGGGCGCGAACGCGTGTACTCGACGCGCCTGATCGAGTGGCACTTCTGGCTGGCCACCATCGGCGTGGTGCTGTACGTGGCCGCCATGTGGATCGCCGGGGTGATGCAGGGCCTGATGTGGCGGGCCGTCAACGCCGACGGCACGCTCACCTACAGCTTCGTCGAGGCGCTGGCCGCCACCAGGCCGTATTACCTGGTGCGCTTCATGGGGGGCGTGATGGTGCTGTCGGGCATGTTCATCATGGTCTACAACCTGTGGCGCACGGTGCGACCACGGGCTGCCGCCACCCAGCCAGCCATCGCCACCGCCTGAGGCGCCGTCCATGAACCACGAAGTCGTCGAAAAAAACGTCGGCCTGCTGGCGGTGCTGATTGCCGTTGTCATCAGCGTCGGCGGACTGGTGCAGATCGTGCCGCTCATGTTCAGCGCCAGGGTCACGCAGCCGATCGAGGGCGTGAAGCCCTATCAACCCCTGGCGCTTGCCGGACGCGACGTGTACGTGCGCGAAGGCTGCTACCTGTGTCACACGCAGATGATCCGGCCGCTGCGTGCCGAGACCGAGCGCTACGGCCATTACTCGGTGGCCGGCGAGTCCGTCTACGACCGGCCGTTCCAGTGGGGCAGCAAGCGCACCGGGCCGGATCTGGCCCGTGTTGGCGGTCGCTACAGCGACGACTGGCACCGCGTGCACCTGCTGAACCCGCGCGACGTGGTGCCGGAGTCGAACATGCCGGCCTTCGCGTGGCTGGCGAAGCAAGCGGTTGACGGCGCCACCGTCCAGCAACACATGCGGGCCATCAGACGCCTGGGCGATCCCTACACCGACGCCGACATCGAGGGCGCGCCCGCTGCGGTGGCCGGCAAGACCGAACTCGATGCCCTGATCGTCTACCTGCAGGGCCTGGGCCGGGCACTGCCAGCCGGGGCTGGCCGATGAGCGCCGGCGTGCTGTGGGGCCTGTTCACGGGGCTGGTGCTGGTGCTGTTCGTGGCCGGCGCGGTGTGGCTCTACACCCGCCCGCGCGACGCCTTCGACGCCATGGCGCGCCTGCCATTGCAGGATGACGACAAACCGCTGCGCAAGGAGGATCGGCAATGAGCAGCGCCTGGAGCTGGTACGTCACCGTGCTGTCGCTGGCCAATATCCTGGCCTGCGTGTGGCTGATCCGCTGGACGGCGAAAAAACGCCCCGGCGAGGCTGCCGCCTCCGACACTACCGGCCACGAGTGGGACGGCCTGAAGGAATACAACAACCCCATGCCGCGCTGGTGGCTGGGGCTGTTCTACATCACCATCGTGTTTGCGCTGGGTTATCTGCTGCTGTATCCGGGCCTTGGCAACTTCAAGGGCCTGCTCGGCTGGACTCAGGAAGGTGCCTACGAGGCCGAAGTGCAGGCGGTGGAGCGCGACGTGGCGCCGCTGTTTGCCCGCTACGCTGCCACGCCGATCCCGGAGCTGGCCCGGGATCCGGCCGCCATGGCCACCGGCCGGCGGCTGTTCGTCACCAGCTGCGCGGTCTGCCACGGTGCCGACGGCCACGGCAGCCGCGGCTTTCCGAACCTGGCCGATAACATCTGGCACTGGGGCGGCGCGCCCGAGCAGATCGAACAGACCATCACCAACGGCCGCATGGCGGCCATGCCGCCGTGGGGCGCGGTGCTGGGCGAAGACGGTGTGAAGGCTGCGGCCGCTTACGTGCGCAGCCTGGGCGGGCACGCGGCCGAGCCGGCGCTGGTCGCCGCCGGCAAGGAGAAGTTCCAGACCCTGTGCTTCGCCTGCCACGGGCCGGACGGCAAGGGCAATCCCCTGCTCGGCGCACCCGACCTGACCGACGATTACTGGCTGTACGGCGGCAGCGACGCGAACATCCAGACCAGCATCCGCGACGGCCGCCAGGGCGTGATGCCGGCCCAGAAAGACCTGCTCGGTGCCCAGCGCATCCACGTGCTGGCCGCCTACGTCTACAGCCTGTCCCATGAACAGCCCTGATCAGGACTTCGTCGTCGACGCCGGGCACCTGCGCCCGCACGGCTGGCTGCACCGCCTGGGCGCCGTGCTGTGGCCGTCGTTCCTGACCGCGGCGGTGGCCACCGCGGTGTTCTTTGCCAATGTCGACCCGGAAGGCCTGCGCCTGGCGAGCTTTCCGGACTGGCAGATCAGCCGCGAAGTCGGCTACACGGTCGGCTTTTTCATGTTCTGGGCGGTGACCGCGCTGTCGAGCTTCACCACCGTGGTGCTGCTCGAACCGGCCCGGCAGAAAGTCAGGTCGCCACATGTCTGAACCCGCCGCCGCGGACGCGTTCTACGCCTCCCGCCCCAAGGCCTACCCACGCGAGATCGCGGGCCGTTTCCAGCGCCTGCGAAAGGTTGCCGTGTTGCTGCTGCTGGGACTTTTTTACGGCCTGCCGTGGCTGAACTGGGACGGCCGTCAGGCGGTGCTGTTCGACCTGCCGGCGCGCCAGTTCCACGTGTTTGGCCTGCTGTTCCTGCCGCAGGATTTCTTTTTCCTGACCCTGCTGCTGATTTGCGCCGCGCTGGCCCTGTTCTTTTTTACCGCCGTGGCCGGCCGGCTGTGGTGCGGCTACGCCTGCCCGCAGACCGTGTGGACCGAGACCTTCCTGTGGATGGAGCGCTGGGTGGAGGGCGACCGTGCGCGGCGCATGAAGCTCGACAAGGGTCCCTGGACCCGCGAGAAGGTGCTGCGCAAAACCGCCAAGCACGCACTGTGGATCGGCTTTTCGCTGTTCACGGGCTTCACCTTCGTCAGCTTCTTCACGCCGCGTACGGAGCTTTGGCAGGCGTTGATCGCCCTGAACCTGGGCGGCTGGGAGCTGTTCTGGGGCCTGTTCTATGGCTTTGCCACGTATGGCAATGCCGGCTTCATGCGCGAGAACGTATGCATCTACATGTGCCCCTACGCGCGCTTCCAGAGCGCCATGTTCGACAAGGACACGCTGATCGTCACTTACGACGAAAAGCGCGGCGAGCCGCGCGGCGGCCGGCCGCGTGGCGTCGACCCGCGCGAGCGTGGCCTTGGCGCCTGCGTCGACTGCACGCTGTGCGTGCAGGTCTGCCCGACCGGCATCGACATCCGCGACGGCCTGCAGTACGAGTGCATCGGCTGCGCCGCCTGCATCGATGCCTGCGACTCGGTCATGGACCGCGTCGGCTACCCGCGCGGCCTGATCCGCTACGCGACGGAGGCGGCCATACAAGGCGGCAAAACCCACATACTGCGGCCACGCATCGTCATCTATGCGGTGCTGCTGACCACCTTGCTGGTGGGGCTTGGCACCGCCGTTGCGCTGCGCACGCCGCTGAACGTGGACCTGATCGCCGACCGCGGCCGGCTGTACCGCGAGGTCGGCGACGACCAGATCGAGAACGTCTACACGCTCAAGGTGGTCAACAAATCCGCCGCCAGCGAGCGCTACCGGGCAACCGTCAGCGGCCTGCCCGAGGCGGTGATCGAAACCGATCCGGCCGAATTCGAACTGCCGCCAGGCGGCGTGGCCGTGGTGCCGACCCGCATCCGCGTGCCCGAGGACGCCATCCAGCAGCGGGTCAGCACGCTCACGCTGACCGTGACCGGCGCCAGCGGCGTGTCGGCCGAACACCAGGTGCGTTTTCAGGGACCGGTCGATCATGATTGAGCCTGCCGCAGACGGCGCAATCCAGCCGAAACCCTGGTACCGCAACCGCTGGTTCTGGCTGGTGGCGACGCCCCCTGTCGCGGCGGTGATCGGCGGCCTGCTGACGGTGGTGATTGCCGTGCGCAACGCCGATTCGCTGGTAGTCGACGATTACGCCCACATTGGCCAGACCTTCGCTGCCGACCAGTCGCGCGACCAGCGGGCGCGGCAGCTTGGCGTGACCGCCGCGCTGCGGGTCGATCGCGCCCGCGGCGCCGTCCAGATCGCCGTGCGCGGCGTGCCGGCGCAGGCGCTGGAACTGAAGCTGATCCACCCGACCGATGCCGCCGGCGATCGGCGACTGAGCCTTGGCCCGGACGCCGACGGCCAGTATGCCGGCACGCTCGCCCCGCTCGACGCCTTCCGCCGCGAGGTGGAAATCGCCTCGCCCGGGCAGGGCTGGCGTCTGCGCGGCGAGCTGCCGGCCGGCGCCGGGCAGGCGCGTCTCGGCCCGCCGTGACCGCCACGATCTGCTTTCACTGCAACGAACCGGTACCGCCGGGCCTGGACCTGACCGTCACCGTCGATGGCGCGCCGCAGCCGGTGTGCTGCCCCGGCTGCCAGGCGGTGGCGCAGCTCATCCTGGCCACCGGCCATGCCGACTATTACCGCTTTCGCACCGCGCCGGCGCTGCGCCCGCCAGAGCCCGCCGCGGCCGAAATCTGGTCCGCCTTCGACCGCCCGCAGGCCCAGGCCGCCTTCGTGCATCAGGTTTCGGCCGAACGGGCCGAGGCCGGCTTCCTGGTCGAGGGCCTGCGCTGCGCCGCCTGCGCCTGGCTGATCGAAAGCCAGCTCATGCGCCTGCCGGGCGTGATCGAGGTGCGCGTCAGCCCCGCCACCGGGCGGGTGCAGCTCGCCTGGCGCCCGGCCGAGGTCAGGCTGTCGCAGCTGCTGGCGGCGCTGGCCGCGCTTGGCTACCGGCCGCACCCACTGGGTGCCGACGCCCGCGCCGCCGTCACGCGCGAGCGCCAGACCGCGCTCAAGCGCCTGGTGGTGGCCGGCCTTGGCATGATGCAGGTGTCGAGCTTCGCGTTTGCGTTTTACCTCGCTGGCAACGCGCTGGAGCCGGCGATGCGCGATTTTCTGCGCCTGATCAGCATGCTGGTGGCGCTGCCGGTGCTGCTGTACGCCGGCACGCCGTTTTTTCTGGGTGCCTGGCGCGGCCTGCGCCACGGCCGGCCCGGCATGGACCTGCCGGTGGCGATTGCGCTCACGCTGGCCGGCGGCGCCAGTGTGTGGATCAGTTTCAAGGGCGGCGCCGAGGTGTACTTCGACTCGGTCGTCATGTTCGTGTTCTTCCTGTCGGTGAGCCGCTGGTTCGAGGCCGACGCGCGCAGCCGCGTGCGCAGCGTGGGCGAGGCGCTGGCGGCCATGCTGCCGGCCAGCGTGCTGCGCCTGGACGCCGACGGCCCGCTGCGGGTGGCGGTGAGCGAGCTGTCAGCCGGCGACCGGGTGCTGGTCGGCAGCGGCCAGGCGATCCCGGCCGATGGTCTGCTGCTCGAAGGAAGCACGCAGGTCGATGAAGCCCTGCTGACCGGCGAGGCCGAGCCGAGGCGCCGCGCCGCCGGCGAGGCGCTGATCGGCGGCAGCGTCAACCTCGGCCCGCCGGTGACGGTGCAACTGCAACGGGTCGGCGCCGCCACGCAGGTGTCCCAGATCGCCCGCCTGCTGGAGCGTGCCCAGGCCGACCGGCCGCCGCTGGCGCTGCTCGCCGACCGCTTGGCGAGCGGCTTCATCCTGCTGGTGCTGCTGGCGGCGGCGGCGACTGGCCTGTACTGGTGGCAGGTCGAACCCACCCGCTGGCTGGCGAACACGCTGGCGGTACTGGTGGTGTCCTGCCCCTGCGCACTGGCGCTGGCCACGCCCACGGCGTTTGCCGCCGCCGCCGCGGGACTCGCCCGGCGTGGGCTGCTGGTCACCCGCGGCGCGGCGCTCGAAAAACTCACCCGCGTGCGAACGGTGCTGCTGGACAAGACCGGCACGCTCACCGCCGGCCGGCCGCAGATTGCCGCCATGCGCAGCCTCGACGGCAGCCCGATCGAGCGGCATCTGGCCGTCGCCGCTGCGCTGGAACTGAGCTCAAGCCACCCCTACGCGCGCGCCTTTCTGCCGCACGCGGCGGGACTGACGGCCACGCGGGTGGAACCCGTAGCCGCGGCCGGCGTGCGCGGCGAGGTGGACGGCCGGACCTGGCAGCTGGGCACGCCGCAGTTCGCCGGCGGCGCCGAGGGGGCAGCCGCCGTTGCAGCACTGGACGGCGAGCACGGCACCGGCAGTTGGGTGGGCCTGGGCGACGGGCAGCGCCTGAGGGCGCTGTTCCTGCTGAGCGATCCGCTGCGCGCCGACGCGGTCGACACCCTTGCCGCGCTGGCCCGGCGCGGTCTTGCACCCGCCATTCTGAGCGGCGACGCCACGCCCGCCGTGGCCGCCGTGGCCGCGCGCCTTGGCGTGACCGACTGGCAGGCACGCCAGACGCCGCAGCAGAAACTGGCCGCCATCCGCGCCCGCCAGCAGCGCGGCGAGGCGGTGCTGATGGTCGGCGACGGCATCAACGATGCACCGGTGCTGGCCGGGGCGGACGTGTCGGTGGCGCTGGCCAGCGGCGCCCCACTGGCCCACACGCAGGCCGATCTGCTGCTGCTGGGCGAGCGCCTCTTGCCGCTGCTGGATGGCCTCGACACCGCCCGGCGCACGCTGGCGGTGGTGCGCCAGAACCTCGCCTGGGCAGCCGTCTACAACGTGCTGGCCATCCCGCTGGCGGCGGCCGGTCTGGTGCCACCCTGGCTGGCGGCGCTTGGCATGTCCGCCAGCTCGGCGCTGGTGGTGGGCAACAGCCTGCGCCTGCTGCGCCCGCCGCGTGCCGGCTCGGCCGAAAATGCCCAGCCGCGGCTCGCCTAGCCGCACCCGATGGAAAGCCTGTTCTTCCTGGTCCCGGTCACGCTGCTGCTGGTGGGGATTGCCGTGGCGGTGTTCTTCTGGGCCATGCGCAGCGGCCAGTTCGACGACCTCGACAGCCCGGCCTGGCGCATCCTGCACGACGACGATGCCAATCCACCCACGCCTGACCAAGTCCATGATGATCAACCCCGGCCCTGAACTCGGTTTCGCCGCGGCCCTGCTGGCGGGTCTGGCCGGTAGCGGGCATTGCCTTGCCATGTGTGGCGGCATCAGCGCCGCGCTGGCCGGCGGCAGCCGCGGACCGGCACCACTGACCGCGCTGCTGCTGAGCGCCGGGCGGGTGATGAGCTACAGCCTGGCCGGCGCGCTGGCTGGCGGCGGCGGTGCCCTGCTCGGCCAGGGCCTGGACCTGCTGCGGCTGGGTCTGGGCCTGCGGATTGCCTTTGGCGCGCTGTTGGTGGCGGTGGGCCTGACGCTCGCCCTGCGCTGGCGCGGCCTGCTGCACATCGAAGCCCTGGGCGCCCGGCTGTGGACACGCGTGGCGCCGGCCCTGGGCGGCCTGTTGCCACCGCGCGGGCCGCTGGCGGCGCTGACGGTCGGTGCGCTGTGGGGCTGGCTGCCGTGCGGGTTGGTCTACAGCATGCTCGCCCTGGCGCTGGCCAGCGGCAGCCCGGGCAGCGGCGCCCTGGTCATGGCCGGCTTCGGGCTTGGCACGCTGCCGGCGCTGCTGCTGGCCGGCGGTACCGCGGCCGGGCTGCTGCGCCACCTGCGCGGCAGCCGCGGGCGGCGCCTGAGCGGCGCCCTGCTGGCCGGCTTCGGCCTGTGGACGGTGCTGGGCGCCCTGCCCCATGCCGGCCATGCCGAGCACGATGGGCACGCGCCCACGCAGCACGCGACTGGCCACCACCACTAGAATCGAGCCAGGAACGAGGAGGCCGCAGCGGGCGGAACCCGCGCCGCCAGCCCGGCTGGCCGGAGGCCTGCGTCATGAAGCTGCGCACTGTACTGCTCGACCTGGGCGGTGTTTTCTACGAGGGCACGGGCCTGATACCCGGCGCACAGGACGCCCTGGCACACCTGCGCGCCAGCGGTCTTGCGCTGCGCTTCGTCACCAACACCACGCGCCAGAGCCGCGCCTCCCTGCTGCAGGAACTGACACGGCTGGGCATCGACGTGGCGCCGGACGAATTGCTCACCCCGGCCAGCGCCGCCCGCGCGGTGCTGCTCGAACGTGGCCTGCGCCCGCTGCTGCTGATTCATCCGGGCCTGGCGCCGGATTTCGACGGACTCGACCTGCACCAACCCAACGCCGTGGTGGTCGGCGATGCCGGCGATCATTTCAGCTACGCCGGCCTGAACCAGGCGTTTCGACTGCTGCAGGCCGGCGCGCCGCTGCTGGCACTGGGCCGCAATCGTTACTTCAAGGAAACGGACGGGCTGTCGCTGGACGCCGGGCCGTTCGTTGCCGCACTGGAATACGCGGCCGGCGTCAGCGCCGAACTGTTGGGCAAACCGGCGCCGGCCCTGTTCGCGGCAGCGCTGCGACCCCTCGCCTGCCGTCCGGAACAGGCGGTCATGATCGGCGACGACGTCGAGGCGGACGTCAACGGTGCGCTCGCCGCCGGCCTGCGCGGCATCCTGGTGCGCACCGGCAAGTACCGGCCGGGGGACGAAACCCGCCTGGCGGCCGGCGGCGAAGTGGCCGACGACATCGCCGCAGCCGTGGCGCAATTGGGCCTCGACGCCGGCGCGGTCTAGCGGCGGACCGGCACCCCGGCGCGACGCCAGCTTCAGCGCCGCCCGGCATGAGGCGCAGGACGGGCCTGACGTAAGCTATCCAGGCCAAAACGCTGCGCTCGTGACACCCCGCGAGCGCCAGAACAACCTGGGGAAGGACATGCGCAAGGTCTTGCTGTTGATGACCGTTTGCCTGCTGGCCAGCGCCGCGCAGGCGCTGTCACTGGCCGATGTTTCCGGCGCCGACGCAACCGGCGGCCTGAAGCAGGCCCTCACGCAGGGCGCCGGCAAGGCGGTCGATGTGCTCGGCCGGCCGGACGGCTTCATGGGCGATCCAAAGGTCCGCATCGGGCTGCCCGGCAAGCTGCGCAAGGCCGAGGGCATGCTGCGCGGCCTGGGCATGGGCGCGCAGACGGATGACCTGATCGCCACCATGAACCGCGCCGCCGAGGCCGCCGTACCGGCCGCCAAGCCGCTGCTGGTCGATGCCATCAAGCAGATGTCGGTCGACGATGCCAAGGGCATCCTCACCGGCGGCGACGATGCCGCCACCCGTTATTTCCAGCGCACCACCTCCGGGCCGCTGACCGAGAAATTCAGGCCCGTGATCAGCCACGCGATGGCGGGCCTGAACCTGAACCAGAAATTTCAGGCGCTGACCGGCAGCACCGGCATGCTCATGGGCAAAACCCCGAACGGTTACCTGGAGGACTACGTCACGCGCAAAACCCTGGACGGCCTGTTTCTGATGATTGCGCAGGAAGAGAAATCCATCCGCAGCAACCCGGCCGCGGCGGCCGGCAGCCTGGCCAAGAAGGTGTTCGGTGCGCTTTAGCGGGCGCCGAACGGCCCGGGGCCTGATGTGCCTGGATTCGTCAGCTGGCGGCACTGGCGATCAGCACCGCCGACGTGCCGCCAAAGGCAAACGAGTTCGACATCACATGCCGGATGCGCTGGCCGTGGCGGGCGCGATTGGGCACGTAGTCCAGATCGCATTCGGCGTCCGGATGGTCCAGATTCAGGGTCGGCGGCAGTGAGCCGCTGCGCATGGCCTGCAAGGCCACCACGAACTCCAGGGCGCCGGCGCCGCCCAGCAGATGGCCATGCGCCGACTTGGTCGAGCTGATCGCCACCCGCCCGGCCGCCGGACCGAACACCGACTTGATGGCTGCCGTCTCGGTCTTGTCGTTCAGGGCGGTGCCGGTGCCGTGGGCATTGATGTAATCGATCTGATCCGCCGCCAGCTGCGCCCGGCGCAGCGCATGCGTCATGGCACGCGCCTGCCCGGCAACCGAGGGTTGCGTCAGGTGGGCGCAATCGTTGACCGAGCCGTAACCGGACATCACCGCCAGCATGGGCGCGCCACGTGCCCTGGCGTGGCTTTCATCTTCCAGAACCACGAAGGCGGCCCCTTCGGCCAGGACCAGGCCCGTGCGATCGGCCGCGAAGGGTTTGCATGACCGCTGCGGCCCGGCCGGATCCGGGTCCGCCAGGGCGCGCAGCGCGTGCCAGGCACTGATGTTGCCGCGCGTCAGGGGCGCCTCGGCGCCGCCTGCCAGCATCACGTCCACGCGCCCGGCACGGATCATCTCGAAGGCCTCGCCAATGGCCACCGACGACGACGCACAGGCGCAAGAGTAGGTCAGACTGGGACCGGTGACGGCGTACTGGCGACCAATCTGCGCCGCTGCCCCGTTGGCCATCACCGTCAGCACGGTAAAGGGCTTCAGGCGCTTGCCGCCCAGCAGGCGCACGTAACCGTCCTCCAGGGCCGTGGCGCCGCCCATGCCGATCCCGACCGCGATACCCGTGCGCTCATTGGCCAGCGTGTCGACCTCGATACCGCAGGCACCGACCGCCTGCCCAACCGCCAGCAGAGCCAACTGACTGGCCCGGTCGCTGACCTCGGTGACCAGGCGCGGCAGCACCGTGGCCGGATCGAGCGCCACGCTGCCGACCACCGTTGGCGGCAGCGCACTGTCCGTTGCGGCCAGCATCTGCAGCCCGGAGCAACCGTCCAGCAGTGCGGCAAAGGTCTGCTGCGCGGTCGATCCGAGCGCGGACACGGCGCCCCAGCCGGTCACGACCACACGCCGCATGTCAGGCGGTCCCGGGCGACTGCGCACGGACCTCGTCGATCAGGTCGGCGAGTCCGCCCAGCGTCGTCACCGACTGCGGAATGTCGGCTACCCGGATGCCGAAAATCTCCTCGGCTTCGAACAGCATCTCGATCAGCATCAGAGAATCGATGGCCAGACTCTCCAGGGTCGTGTCCGGAGTCAGTGCGGCGGGGTCGATCTGGACCTCGGTCGAACGTACGACGAGCCCGACGATGGTTTCGAAGGTGTCGGTCATGTTTTCGCCTGCGCATGGGAACGAGTGCCAGGGGCACATTGTTCGCGCGGCACCTTACGCGACCCTTACGAAACCCGGCCGCTGTCACGAAAGCGTTATGAAGCGGCGGGTACGCTGCTAGACTGACTTGGCATCGGTACCGCAATTCAAGTGGGGGTGAAGAGTGAAAATTGCTGTCGACCAACTGGCTGACGACATCGTCCACATCGTCCCGAGTGGCCGTATGGATGCCCTTGGCGTGGAAGACATCTCCATTCCCTTCACTGCCGCTGCAGCTACGCGCAAGGCACTGGTGGTAGTCGACCTGGCACAGGTCGATTTTCTGGCCTCGGTTGGCCTGCGGCTTTTTTTCTCCAGCGCCCGCGCCCTGCAGCAGCGCGGCGGCCAGATGGTCCTGGCGGCGGCGCAACCGGATGTCAGCGCCGTGCTGGACGCCACCGGCGTCGGACAACTGGTTTCGATCTACCCCACCGTCGACGAGGCCTGTGCCGCCCTGCGTGGCGGGGCGGCCAACCGGACCTGAGTACGGCGCGTGTCGCAGGCGATGCACTTGCCGCCCGAGGTCAGCGGCACCGAGCGTTGCGTGCTGCGCGGCGAGTACCCGGCGCTGGCCACGCTCGCCAGGTGGTGCGCCGATCTGGCGCGTGACCATCAGCTGGCTCCGGGCCGCGCCCACGCGCTGGACCTGTGCCTGACCGAGCTGGTCACCAACGTCATCGATTACGCCTACCCGGCCGCCGATCCGGCGCACATCGTGGTGGACGCCCAGCCCGACCAGAACGCCCTGGTGGTCACACTGTGGGACGCCGGACCGGCCTTCAACCCACTGGAACACGCCGCGCCGACACCGGCCGCCGATCTGTCCGAGGTACGCATCGGCGGCCTGGGCATCGATCTGGTGCGCAAGTTCGCGTCACAGATCAGCTACGCGCGCGTCGGGCACTGGAACCGGCTGCGCTTCACGCCCAACGGCTAGCGGCGGCATGAGTACGCCGACCGGTACCGTGCTGCCCGCTTCCCGGCTCGCCACGCAGCACGTGCTGGTGGTGGACGACAACCCGGTCAACTGCGACCTGCTGCTGCGCCGCCTCAAGCGCATGGGCCTGGAGCGGGTGGACTGTGTCGACAACGGCGAGGCGGCGCTGGCCCTGCTGCGTGCGCATCCGTACGACCTGGTGCTGCTGGACGTGATGATGCCGGTGATGAACGGCTACGGCGTGCTGATGGCCCTGCGCAGCGAAGGCCAGCTGCCGGAACTGCCGGTGCTGATGGTGTCGGCCGCAGACGAGCTGTCGGGCGTGATCCGCTGCATCGAACTGGGCGCGCAGGACTACCTGACCAAGCCCCTGAACCCGCAACTGCTCGAAGCGCGCGTGCGGGCAACCCTGGAACGCAAACACCTGCGCGACCTGATGGCCTCGCAGCTGGAGCGCACCCGGCGCGACCTGCTCGCCGCCCGTCGCCTGCAACTGTCCATGGTGCCCCCCGACCGGCCGCAGCCGGGAGCGCACGGGCCGCTGTGCGTGGCGGCCCGCCTGACGCCGGCGCGGGAAATCGGCGGCGACCTGATCGACCATTTTCCGCTGACCGACGGTCATTACCTGCTGGCCCTGGGCGACGTGTCCGGCAAGGGTGCGGAAGCGGCGCTGTGCATGGCGCGCACCGTCAGCCTGCTGCGGGCGACCGCACACCCGCACTGGCAAAACGGTCACGATGCCGCACAGACCGTGGCCGCCATCCTGTCCGACACCAACGCTGCGCTGGCCGAGGCCAACGACAGCGCGCAGTTCGTCACCCTGTTTCTGGCCGTCGCGGACCTGCACGGCAACCGGCTCAGCTACGCGTGCGCCGGACATCCGGCGCCCTACCTGCGCCACACCGGCTCGGCACGGATGCTCCCGGTCTCGCCGACGCTGCCGCTGGGCGTCACACCGGCCTACCGCGCCACGGTGGAAACCATCGACGTGCCGCCCGGCGCCAGCCTGCTGGCCTATTCCGATGGCGTCACCGAGGCGCTTCACGTGGATGGCACGCTGTTTGGCGATGCCCGCCTGGCGCAGCTGCTGGATGCGTGTTCGAGCCTGGCGCCGCAGCATGTGGTGTCGGCCGTTGCCGACGGCATACACGACTTCGCCGCCGGGGCCGAACAGTCGGACGACATCGCCCTGCTGGCCTGGACGCGCCCATAAGGGCCACATCAGCGCCGGATTGCGACCGACCACGCGCCCGGTTGCCGTCGATCAACCGCCACCGCGGCCATAGCCGCTACCGTATTGCCAGCCGCCGGGCATACCGCGCCGGCCTGCCACCACAGGACAAGCCCATGAGTCTGGACAAACACGACCTGCACCACGAATTCCCCGAGTACAGCGACGCCATCCACGCGCTGAAAGTCAGCGACCCGCACTTCGCCACGCTGTTCGCTCAGTACCACGACCTCGATCACGAGGTGCATCGCATCGAAACCGGCGTCCAGAACACGTCCGACAGCTACCTGGAGCAGCGCAAGAAGGAGCGTCTTGGCCTGAAGGACACGCTGTACCAGAAGCTGCGCGCCTGGGACGGCAACTGAGGCTGGCCCCGGCGCGGGCTTGCCCGCCGCCCTGCCCCGCAGTGGCGGGGCGGCGGGCAGTTCGCGTTCGCCTTCCGTGCGCACCGCAGCGGCAGAGGTGTCGAGCGTCAACATTGCCACCGCGGAATAGGCAAATCGCGCGCAGCCGCTCACGGTACGCCAGCCGCGAACTGGCTGGCTAGAACTTGCGGAAACCCAGGTAGTCGCGGATGTAGTACGCAAATACGCCAACCACGCCCAGTGCACCCAGCGGCGCCCACATGGCACCGAGCACAACGGCGACCGGAACGCTGTAAAGCAGCGCTTTCGCAAGACCCATGAACAGCACCATGCCGCCGCTTTCCTTGTATGTCTTGCCGTCCACCTTGACCGCTGCAATGTAGGGACGCGTGATCAGTCCGCGCGACAAGCCCTGTCCGACCAGCAGTTCGGCCTGCTTGCCGGGGCGGATGTAGTTGCTGACGTAATCCGGCATGACGATCTTTCTGAGCGCATGGTTGCCGATTTCAAGTACGGACACGATCGTTTTGCCCTGTCCGCCGGCCCCGGCGCCATCCGAGGCACCATCCTGCCAGGTGCCTGTCCCGACCATAGAAATCTCGCCACCGTAAACCGTCATGCTCATAACACGCTCCCATGTGAAGAAAGTGGATGTTGTTTGTTGCAATCACCGGCCGGTCCGATCACGCACCGACGTCACCGCCGCAACCGGCGTGAGCTTCATGTGGCGTCCACCGACACCGTAACGGCGATTCGCAGCATTCTGCCACCGGACCGGCAGCATTGAGAAAAACAAGCTGGCTAAACATTCAACCCAAAGCCCGGCGCTGTGTTGCCAGTGCGCGCCTGGATACAGCCAACGCCGCCACGCCTTTTCCCGGCCGAAAACGCAAACAAACGGCAGCTAGGCGCTCGCCGCCGCCAGCGCCTGGTCGATGTCCCACAGGATGTCGTCCACGTGCTCCAGGCCCACGGACATGCGCACCATGTCGGGCAGCACGCCGGCGGCGATCTGCTGCGCGGCGTCCAGCTGGCGGTGGGTGGTGGAAGCCGGGTGGATGATCAGCGTGCGCGTGTCGCCGATGTTGGCCAGGTGGCTCATGAACTGCGCGGCTTCGATGAAACGCACGCCGGCCTCCACCCCGCCCTTCACGCCGAAAGCGAGCAGGCCCGAAGCCCCGCGCATCTGGCGCTGCACCAGCGCGTGCTGCGGGTGGTCCGGCAGGCCGGGATAGCTCACCCAGCCCACGCGCGGGTCGGCGCGCAGGAACTCGGCCACGCGCAGCGCATTGCTGCAATGACGCTCCATGCGAACCGGCAGCGTCTCGATGCCCTGCAGGATCTGCCAGGCGCTCATCGGCGCCAGTGCCGCGCCGTACACGCGCAGCGTTTCCATGCGCGCCCGCATGGTGAAACCGAAGTCGCCAAAGGTCTCGTAGAACTTCACGCCGTGATAGCCGGGCGAGGGCTCCGTCATGCCCGGGAACTTGCCGTTGTCCCAGGGAAACGTGCCGCTCTCGACGATCAGGCCGGCCAGCGTGGTGCCGTGGCCGCCCAGGTACTTGGTGGCCGAGTGCACCACGATGTCGGCGCCAAAGGCGATCGGGTTGCACAGAAACGGCGAGGGCACCGTGTTGTCGATCACCAGCGGCACGCCGTGCGCGTGCGCCACCTCGGCCACCGCGGCGATGTCCAGCACCGTCAGGCTGGGGTTGCCCAGGCTCTCGGCGAACACCGCGCGCGTGTTCGGTCGCATTGCCGCGGCGAAGGCGTCCGGCTGCGTGGCATCCACAAAGCTGGTCTCGATGCCGAACTTGGCCAGGTTCACCGCCAGCATGGTCACCGTGCCGCCGTACAGCGCGCCGGCCGCAACGATGTGGTCGCCCTGCTCCAGCAGCGTCATCAGCGCCATCGCCTCGGCGGCCATGCCGCTGGCCGAGGCCACCGCCGCGCGTCCGCCTTCGAGCGCGGCCACGCGTTCCTCCAGCGCCGCGACGGTGGGGTTGCTCAGGCGCGAGTAGACGTTGCCGAAGGTCTGAAGATTGAACAGCGAGGCCGCATGCTCCGCGCTGTCGAACACGAAGCTGGTGGTCTGGTAGATGGGCAGCGCACGGGCGCCGGTAGCGGCGTCCGGAATCTGCCCGGCGTGGATGGCCAGCGTCTCGGGCTGGAAGCGGTGCTCGGCCATCCGGCGACTGCCTCAGTGCGGCCGGCGCGCGGAAATCACGCGCGTGTTCACGCCCGCGAAGTGCAATCCGCCGAACAGGCGCGCGTGTTCGATCTTCACGCAGCGGTCCATCACGGAATCGAGCCCCGCCTCGCGCGCCAGGCGGTCGGCCTCCAGGTTCTGAACGCCCAATTGCTGCCACAGGCATTTGGCGCCGATGTCGATCGCCTGCTGCGCAATGGGCAGCACGTCCTGCGTGCGGCGGAACACGTCCACCAGGTCCACCGGATGCGGGATGTCCGCAAGGCTGGCGTAGCAGCGCTCGCCCAGTATCTCGTCGTAGCGCGGATTCACCGGCACGATGCGGTAACCGTGGTGCTGCATGTACTTGGCGGCGAAGTAACTGGGGCGGTTCCAGTCGGCCGACAGGCCCACCACGGCAAGGGTGCGACAGGCGGTCAGGATGCGGCGCAGGGTCGGAGTGTCGTCAGTCATGGGGGGGCATCGTAGCAAGGGCCGTACATCACCGGTGCCGCCGGGGCGGCAGCGCCGCGCAATCACATCGCAAAAACGGCGAGCCGCAAACCTGCCAGCAACATGAGGCCGACGTCATCGCCGGCGTGGCCGGGGTTACGGCCGGCATCGCCGGTTTCGTCGCCGCCAGCGGCCCGCGCGGCCTGCCGGAATTTGCCGGCCGCGACGATCTGGCGGTAGTGGACCTGGGCTGCGGCGCCGGCAGCACGCTGCTGGCGCTGGCCCGAGCCCATCCACCCGGGCGGCTGCTGGGCGTAAATCTCGTTGCCCGCATGTTCATGGCGCGGCAAAGCTGTACTGCCACGGCGGGAATGGCCGCGTGCAGCATAGGGCTCGTGCGCGAGGTCCGTAGCAGGTGGCAATCAGACACGCACGAGCAGACAGACGGCGTGGGCCGAGATCGCCTCACCGCGGCCGACCGGGCCCAGACCCTCGGAGGTGGTGGCTTTGACGCTGACGGCGCCGATGTCGAGCCCCAGATCGGCCGCGATGTTGGCGCGCATGGCATCCCGATGCGGGGCGAGCTTCGGCCGCTGCGCCAGCACGGTGGCGTCGATGTTGGCCACGCTGTAGCCGGCGTCACGCACTATCTCGGCCACACGCCGCAACAGCGCGCGGCTGTCGGCTCCGGCGTAGGCCGGATCGGTATCCGGAAAATGCTGGCCGATGTCGCCCAGCGCCGCCGCGCCCAGCAGTGCGTCGGCCAGGGCGTGCAGCAGCACGTCGCCGTCGGAGTGGGCAATCGGACCGTGGCTGTGGGGAATGTGCACGCCGCCCAGCACCAGGCGCCGGCCGGGCGCAAGGGCGTGCAGGTCGTAGCCGTGGCCGATGCGCATCAGGTCTCCGTGGTTTCGGCCGCATGACCGACCCGCGCTTGCGCGGCCAGCAGGCACTCGGCCAGCGGCAGGTCCTGCGGCAGGGTGATCTTGATGTTGTCGCGCCGCCCGGCCAGCAGGCGCGGATGAAAACCCGCGCGCTCCATGGCCTGTGCCTCGTCGCTGGGCTCCTGGCCCGCCGCCAGCGCGCCGGCCAGGGCCGCCCGCAGTGCATCGAGCCTGAAACGCTGTGGTGTCTGCACGGTCCACAGATGGTCGCGCGGCACCGTCTCGCACACCTGGTCGTCAGAGTCGGCGCGCTTCACGGTGTCGGTGATCGGTGTTGCCAGCAGACAGCCGTGCGCGTCCAGCGGCCGGGCGCACAGGCGGTCGATGTCAGTACCGTGCAGCAGCGGGCGAACGGCGTCGTGCACCAGCACCGGCGTGCCAGGTGCCTGGCGGTCGGCCAGCCAGTCGAGGGCAGCCAGCACGGACACCGCCCGGCTGGCGCCGCCGGTCACCACGTGCAGCGGCCTGCGGCAGGCAAAGCCAAGTTCCGGCCAGTACGGATCAGCCGCGCGCAGCGCCAGCACGATGCCGGCGATGCGTGGATGTGCAGCCAGGCGCGAAAGCGCATGCACCAGCACGGGCGTGCCGGCCAGCGGCAGGTATTGCTTGGGCAGGTCGGCGCCCATGCGCGCACCGATGCCGGCGGCGGGCACGACCGCCCAGTGGTCGGCGCCCGGCAAAGCGTCGGCCACCGGACGGCTACTCGATGACGCGGATGAAGGTCTCGCCGGGCTTGATCATGCCAAGCTCGCTGCGGGCACGGTCTTCGATGGCGGTCACGCCCGTGCGCAGGTCGTCGACCTCGGCCGTGAGCTGCGCGTTGCGTTCGGCGAGCTGGTCGACCGCCTCGTGCTCGCGCTGCACCCGGTCCTGCAGCTCGCCCACCTCGAACAGGTTGCCCGGCGCCATCAGCAGGCGGTGTTGCAGGCCGACCATGACCAGCAGCAGCGCGAGCAGGCCGGCGCGCATGGTCATCAGCGCACCAGCGACCCGAACACGCCGACACCGGGGTAGCGCGCCGCGGCGCCCAGCTCCTGTTCGATGCGCAGCAGACGGTTGTACTTGGCCACCCGGTCCGAGCGCGACAGGGAACCGGTCTTGATCTGCCCGGCGCCGCTGCCCACGGCGATGTCGGCGATGGTGGTGTCCTCGGTTTCGCCGGAACGGTGCGAAATCACCGCCGTGTAGCCGGCGGTGCGCGCCAGGCGCACGGCGTCCAGCGTTTCCGACAACGTGCCGATCTGATTCACCTTGATCAGGATGGAGTTGGCCACGCCGGCCGTGATGCCTTTTTGCAGCGTGGCCGGGTTGGTCACGAACAGGTCGTCGCCGACCAGCTGCACGCGCTTGCCCAGGCGCTCGGTGAGCAGTTTCCAGCCATCCCAGTCGTCCTCGGCCTGGCCGTCCTCGATGGAGATGACCGGGTAGCGATCGGCCAGATCGGCCAGATACGCGACGAATTCTGCCGACGTCAGGCTGCGCTTTTCGGATTCCAGTTCGTAGCGGCCGGCTTTGTAGAACTCCGTGCTCGCCACGTCGAGCGCCAGCAGCACCTGCGAGCCGGCGGCGTAGCCGGCGTCGCCGATGCTGTCGAGCACCACCTTGAGGGCTTCTTCGTTGGAGGCCAGATCCGGCGCGAAGCCGCCCTCGTCGCCAACGGCGGTGTTCAGACCCCGTGCGCGCAGGCGGCGCTTGAGGGCCTGGAAGATCTCCGCGCCGCAGCGCAGGGCTTCCGAGAAGCTCGGCGCGCCGGCCGGGATGATCATGAATTCCTGCAGATCGACGCTGTTGTCGGCATGCGCGCCGCCGTTCAGGATGTTCATCATCGGCACTGGCAGGCACATGTCGATGCCGCCGCACAGCAGGTTGATGTGCTGGTACAGCGGCACGCCGCGCACCGCAGCAGCCGCATGGGCCGCGGCCAGCGACACCGCCAGCGTGGCGTTGGCACCCAGACGCGCCTTGTTTTCCGTGCCATCGAGCGCGATCAGCACGTTGTCCAGGCCGCGCTGGTCGGCCACGTCCAGACCCTGCACCGCTGGCAGTATCTGCCGCAGCACGTTGTCGACCGCCTTGCGCACGCCCTTGCCGCCGTAACGGGCCGCGTCGCCGTCGCGCAGTTCCAGCGCCTCGCGCGAGCCGGTGGAGGCGCCCGACGGCACCGCGGCGCGGCCGAACGGGCCGGCGTCGGTCAGTACGTCCACTTCCACCGTGGGGAAACCACGCGAGTCGAGGATTTCGCGGGCCTTGATGTCGACAATCGTGCTCATCGGGCTCTCAGAGGGTATTTACGAAAAAAAATTGGCAGACGCGGCGGATTCCCGGCCAGGGCTGCTCGCACGGCGTTTTCTTCATGTGGGAGGCCCGCCCCCGGGCCGAACGACCGGACGCCAGATTCGCGGCGGGGCGCCGCTCCCACGGGTCGGGGACCTGGCCCGAAAGACTGGTCTGTCACGGGGCGCCTACTTTTGACCCGCACATGCCGCACCCGGAAGCACTCATTTCGTCAACGCCCTGTCAGTTTGCGGTTGCTTGCATCAGCGCCTGCTCGGCAAAGCCGGCCGCCTTGACCGCGCGGTCCAGGCACACCAGGGTCTGCAGCAGGTCTTCCATTCGGTCGAGCGGCCAGGCGTTCGGCCCATCCGACAGCGCGCGGGCAGGATCGGGGTGGGTTTCCATGAACAGGCCGGCCACGCCCACCGCCACGGCCGCCCGCGCCAGCACCGGCACGAACTCGCGCTGGCCGCCGGAGCGGTCGCCCTGCCCACCGGGCAGTTGCACCGAGTGCGTGGCGTCGAACACCACCGGGCAGCCGCTTTCCCGCATCACGGCCAGGCCGCGCATGTCGACCACCAGGTTGTTGTAGCCGAACGACACGCCCCGCTCGCACACCATGACGCGGCCTTCGCCGCCGGCAGCGTGCGCCTTGGCCACCACCTGTTTCATGTCGCCCGGCGCCAGAAACTGACCCTTCTTGATGTTGACCGGCTTGCCGCAGGCGGCGACCGCTTCGATCAGGTCGGTCTGCCGGCACAGGAAGGCGGGCGTCTGCAGCACGTCCACCACCTGCGCCGCGGCCTGCACGTCGTCGGGCGTGTGCACGTCGGTCAGCACCGGCACGCCCAGCGTCTCGCGCACCTCGGCCAGGATGGCCAGCCCGGCATCCCGGCCCGGTCCGCGAAAGGACTTGCCGGAGCTGCGGTTGGCCTTGTCGAACGAGGCCTTGAAGATGAACGGCACGCCCAGACGGGCGCAGATGCCCTTGAGCGTGGCGGCGGTGTCGAGCGCCAGGTTGCGGCTTTCGGCGACACAGGGCCCGGCAATCAGGAACAGTGGCCGGTCCAGCCCGACCTCGAAGCCGCACAGCTTCATGCCTGGACCGGCTGCGGGGCGCGGGCGGCGCGGTGGATGCGCGCGGCCTCGACGAAGCTGCTGAACAGCGGGTGCCCGTCGCGCGGATTGGACGTGAACTCCGGATGGAACTGGCAGCCGATGAACCAGGGGTGGTCGGGCAGTTCGATCATCTCGACCAGCCCGTCCTGCTCGGAGCGGCCGGACACCGCCAGACCCGCCGTGCGCAGGGCCGGCAGCAGGCGCGGGTTGACCTCGTAACGGTGGCGGTGGCGCTCGACGATGCGCTCCTTGCCGTAGATGCGCCGGGCGAGGGTGTCGTCGCCCAGCACGCAGGTCTGACCGCCCAGGCGCATCGTGCCGCCCATGTCGGTGCCGGCGGCGCGCTGCTCGCGCCGGCCGCTGTCGTCCAGCCATTCGGTGATCAGGGCAACCACCGGCTGGGGCGTGCCGGCATCGAACTCGGTGCTGTGGGCGCCGGTCAGGCCGGCGACGTCGCGGGCAAATTCAATAACCGCCACCTGCAGCCCCAGACAGATGCCCAGGTACGGAAGGCCCTGCTCGCGGGCATGGCGCACGGCGGCGATCTTGCCCTCAATGCCGCGCTCGCCAAAGCCGCCCGGCACCAGGATGGCGTCCATGCCGGCCAGGCAGCCGACGCCCTCGCTCTGCAGGGACTCGGCGTCGATGTAGTGCACGTTCACCCGCGTGCGGGTGTGAGCCGCCGCGTGGTCGAGCGCCTCGTTCAGCGACTTGTAGGAATCGGCCAGGTCGATGTACTTGCCGACCAGGGCGATGTCCACCGCTGCGGTCGGGTGCTCGAAGTCGTGGATGTAGCGGTCCCAGGCGTCCAGGCGCGAGGTGCCGACCGGCAGGTCGAGCCGGCGGGCAACGAAATCGTCGAGACCCTGATCGTGATAGTGGCGCGGAATCTTGTAGATGTTGTCCAGGTCCTCGGCCGAGATCACGGCCTCGCGCGGCACGTTGGTGAACAGGGCGATCTTGCGGCGTTCTTCTTCCGGCAGCGGCTGCTCGGTGCGGCACAGCAGCACGTCGGGGCGGATACCGATGCCCTGCAGTTCCTTGACCGAGTGCTGCGTGGGCTTGGTCTTGATCTCGCCGCTGGCGCGCAGATACGGCACCAGTGTCAGGTGCATGTACAGCACGTCGTGGTGCGGGCGCTCCAGGCCCATCTGGCGGATGGCCTCCAGAAACGGCAGCGACTCGATGTCGCCCACCGTGCCGCCGACCTCGACCAGCGCCACGTCGGCATCATCGGCACCCTCGACGATGCAGCGCTTGATCTCGTCAGTGACGTGCGGGATCACCTGCACGGTGCGGCCCAGGTACTCGCCACGGCGCTCCTTGCGCAGCACCGCCTCGTACACCTGGCCGGCGGTGAAGTTGTTGGCGCGGCGCATCGGCATGCGTCCGAAGCGCTCGTAGTGGCCCAGATCGAGGTCGGTTTCGGCGCCGTCGGCGGTGACGTACACCTCGCCGTGCTGGAACGGGCTCATGGTGCCCGGATCGACGTTCAGGTACGGATCGAGCTTGAGGAACGTGACCTTGAGGCCGCGCGACTCCAGCAGCGCGCCGATCGACGCCGCGGCAATTCCCTTGCCGAGCGAGGAGACCACGCCACCGGTAACAAAGATGTATTTCGGCATGCGCTTCCGGAGGGCAAGAAAGCAGAAAAAATGCGCGCAAAAAGTAACAGATACGCCTTATTCGGACAATCGGCGGCGGCGTAACCGGCGCAGCGCCGCGGCGGCCGCGGCCGGTGTCGCCCGCGGCGCAAACCGCAACGCGGCGTAGATTTCGAGAAAACGCTCCGCCGCTGCGCGGCGCGACGTCGGCCAGGTGGTCGGCAGCCGCGTCCGGTAATCGTCGGCCGTCCACTGCGGCCGCTCCGGCAGGCCGCTGACGCGCAGGAACCGCCGCCACAGGCGCTGCCATTCGCGACTGTTCGCCGCCTGCGGCCCGGCCCGGCGCAAACGCCGGTATTCGCGCACGAACAGGCCGACCAGCACGGCGAGCCCCGCCAGCAGCACCGCCTGTACCTGGCGGTCGGTCAGCTCGACGCCCTGCCACCAGGCGTCCAGACGCGCCGCCACACGCTGCCAGGCGCGCTCCAGGGCGCCGCCACCGTAGTCGGCCACGGCCTCGCCGTAATCGAGCGGCGTCGCATCCAGCGTGTGCCAGCGACCGGCCGCATCCTGCCATTCGGCCCAGGCATGGGCGTCGCGCTCGCGCACCAGCCACACGCTGCCACCCAGCGGCTCACTCACCCGATAGCCGGTCACCAGGCGTCCGGGCACGCCGTTGGCCCGCAGCGCCAGCACCGCCGCGGTGGCATACCAGAAACAATGCGCCGGCTTGCGGTTCAGAAAGAAATCCCGAAACGGCGCCTGCCGGTCGAGTCTGTAGTCGAGGCTGTATCGGCGGCCACGCAGCTCGGCGCCGATTCGCGCGGCGGTCTGCGCCGCGTCAGCCCCGGCCAGACGACTGGCAGCGGCCTGCAGGTCGGCATCCCAGAACGCTGGCAGGGCCAGCGCTGCGGCGGGTGCCGCGGGGTCCACCACCGCCGGCCCGCCGCTGGCCTGCCAGCGGCGTTCGGCCCGGGCGACAAACTGGCCCTGCAGCGCGCCGGCCGTGTCGTAGCTCAAGGCCGCTTCGGACAGCGTGATGTGCTGCGTGCCGGGCGGCGCGAAGATGAGGTTGTCCCGGCGCAGGCTGTGCACGGCGAGCGACCAGGTCGCTGTGCCACCCGCCAGCCGGTAGCGCTGGCCAGCGTCAGTGGACCCCGGTTCGACGTCCAGGCGGCCGGCGTCCACCGCCTTCCACTCGTAGCCCGCGTCCAGCGTCAGCAGCCGGTTGCCGACCAGATACGGTGGCGGCGTGCCACCCATGACCCACAGGCGCAGCACCGGCCGCCGGGCGGGACGCAGTAAGCCGTCCGCCCGCAGCCGCGCCAGCGGCGCAAAGCCGGTCTCGCCGCGCGGCGTGGGCAGGGCGCTCAGCAGCGCGCCCAGCAATGGCCGCTGGGCCATGCGCAGCGCCGGCTGCGCCAGCGGCACCAGCGCCAGCACCGGCAACAGCCAGGCCGCGCGCAGCAGCGCCCGACTGCCCAGTCGCGACACCATTGGCGCCAGCACCGCCGCCACGGCCGCGATCCAGGGCAACAGCATCGTGATGCCAACAGCCGGCACGCGGCGCGGGATCAGCAGCGCCAGCACCAGCACCGTCACGACCAGCGTATCGCCGGCCGGATCGCCGGCCTTGCCGGCGGGCGCCGCCGGTCGCGTGGCGAGCAGCCACAGCAGCAGCGCCAGCCCGGCCAGACACAGGCCACCAAACACGGCGAAATCCCCGGCCCAGGACTCCACCGGCGCCCAGTCGGCCAGCCCCAGATACCCGAGCAGCCCGCCGCTGACGAACGTGATGAAAGCCAGCCCCGGCGTGGGCGCCACTGGCCGGCGCCAGCCCAGCCAGGCCGGCAGCGGCGCCAGCAATGCCAACGCCCCGAACAGCAGCGCCGGCATGGTCCACTGCATGGAGGCCAGCACGTGCGCGCCGGCCGCCGCCACGGCGATCGCCAGCAGCAGGTCTGCGGCGCGCATCAGGCCGTCAGCTCGTGATTGCCGGGCGCGGCCGGCAAGGCCCGGCCACCACGCCCGGCCAGCCGAAACACCAGCAACAGATGGCCGGCGGCCCGCCAGGCAGCGACCTGCGCCGTGATCGCATCGCTCGCGTCCTCAGTCACCAGCAGGTACAGCAGGCCCGGTTCGGGCAGGCTCGCCGGCAGGCGCGTCTGGCGCATCGGCGGGCAGGTCGCCACCGCGCGGTGCAGCGTGGCCTCGTCGGCAATCGGCTGCCAGTCCTCGCCCAGCGCCAGCGCCTTGAGCGGCAGCGCCTCGGCACGCGCATGGGCCACCAGCTCCAGCACCAGCGCCAGGCGCCGGTCGAGCGCGGTTGCATCGCGCGGGCGCCGCTGCCAGGGCGCAAAGCCCGCCACCGCCGTGTCGCAGCAGATGGCGATGCCGTCGGCGTGCAGCTCGCTGCCGCCGCGAAACACGCGCGACATCAGCTCGCCCCGGCGCGCGCTGGCGCGGTGATCCAGACGCGTCGACGGATCGCCGACCTGATACGGGCGGGTGTGGGCGTATTCGAGCGCCCCGGCGTGACGGGCAGCATGCACGCCCGTCTTGAGGCAGCGGGCGGCCAGCTCGCGCAGTGGCGGCAGATTCACCGCCAGCGGCGGCGGCAGCACCAGCAGCTCCAGCGGCAGCGCCGCGCCGACCGTGCTGCGGGTCAGGAACAGCGGAAAGAAACTGTGTGCGGCCAGCCCGGGCAACCGCAGCAGGCCGCGCGCGCGGGGCAGCACGGCAAGCTCGCACAGGTGCGTTTCACCTGCGTCGAGGCGTTCGATGAGAACGCTTTTCGACGCCCCTGCCGGCCGCCAGCCGGGCCCGCGCCACTCGCGCAGCATCAGCTCCCGCGCCGGCCGCCGCCCGATGTTGGTCAGTCGCACACGGCTGTGGCACGGCTGCCCGGCGATGGCCGTGCCGGCGCCCAGCCGCAACAAATGCAGGCGCGGTCGCCACACCCGCCCGACGACCGCGCTCAGGGCAAGCAACAGCAGGCCCGCCGCGGCCAGCCCGAGGTCGAAACCCGGATTGCTGCTCCGGGCCAGCAACAGCAGCAGCACGCTTGCCAGCAACACGGCCAGGCCACTGGCGGTGAGCCCGTCGCGCAGCGCCCGCAGCGGTGCCCGCCAGCCGCCGCGCCGCTCGGTCAGCCGCGGCACCAGGCGCAGTTCGAGCAGCCAGCGGGTCATCCGCCACGCGTGCAGGGCCAGCGGCTCGTGGGGCACGCGCACGGGTCGGTCGGCGAATTCCTTCATGAAAGGGCGCTGCTGTGCGAATCGGGGCTCAGGCCGGACACGGAAGAAAAACTTACCCCACTGCGCGGGCCGGCCACCGGCAGGAACAGGCCTTTTGCCCCGTGCGTTTCAGGTCGAACCAGGCCGCGTGACGCACGGCGCAGCAGGCCAGTGACGACAACCGGCCGCAAGCCCGTGCGAGCGCCCGTTGCGCCAAGCGCCGCGTGATCATGACTCCGACCCGCGACCATCAATGGCGGTGTATCGGCTGGCCATGGTACCGGTGGATCGGCAACGCAAGGCGTGGACCTGAGCGGCGCCACTGCCCGTCGGCTGCCAGGCTAGGGACCGACGTGGCTCGTCACCTGCGCAGCGGCGGGCTGATTCCGGGGCGCGCCCAGCGTTGCCCGATTCACGCCGGCACCGGCACGTCGGCGCATCATGTGCAGATGACTGCCGGACGACACTCATGCGCCCTGCACGCCGCGATGCCGCCCCGCGGGGCGGCAAGCGGACACGACACGGCCGCGGATGCGCACGATCCGCGCTCGAACGCGGTTTTCCACGGGGGCCGTTGATGTACCACTACCGCTTGGCCGGGCTCGATTTTGCGTCCGAGTTGCCGTTGCCGGACCTGGGCGTGCTGGAGCTGGCAGACGCCGCTTCGCGCGTCGGCCCCGCCGACGTGGATATCGTCGCGGGTATCGTGCCGATGTCCGACGATGGTCCGGCGGCGCCCGGCACCATCACGTGGTCCGGTGTACCCGGGTACTGCCTGCTCGACGTGGCCAATGTGGCGCGCTTCGCGGTGCGCGACGGCCGGCGAATCACCTTCGAGCGCACCGGCGAGCTGGGCGACGACGTGATGCGCCTGTACCTGCTGGGCTCGGTGCTGGGGGCGCTGTGGCACCAGCGCGGCCGGCTGCCGCTGCATGCTGGCGCGCTCGCGATCGACGATCGGGCGTGGGCGTTCGTGGGCGCTTCCGGCGCCGGCAAGTCGTCGCTGGTGGTGACGCTTGCCGCGGTAGCCGGCGCCGGCTACCTGTGTGATGACGTGTGTGTCATCGACATCGGCCCGCAGACGGGCGTGTCTGCCTGGCCAGGACTGTTTCGCATGCGTATCAGTCCCGAAATGTGCGCAGTGCTGGGGCTCGATGCGCTGCCGGACCTGGGCTTGATCGATCCTTTCGGCAAGCGCGCGCTCGTCCCACCGTGGCCGCGACCGGTCGGGCCACTGCCGCTGGCCGGCGTGATGGTGCTGGAGGTGGACACCGGCGACGCGCCGCCGCAGCTCGAGCGCCTGGGCGCGGTCGACGCGATCACCGCGCTGCTGGCCCACACCTATCGGCGCGAATACATCCCGGCCACCGCGCTTGCCGCCCATTTGGCGCACTGTGCGGCGCTGGCGCGGACGGTGCCGGTGTACCGCCTGCGCCGGTCGTGGGGCACCGCGCGCATGCACGCGGATGCGCTGCGCATCTCACGGATGCTCGCCGCCCTGCCGCGTGCGGCCTGACGCCGCTGCCCGGGGTTGGTCACGCCGGCGACGCTCTCGCCGGGTCAACAGGGCTTGCGGTCAGAACGCATTGCGACCGCCGATCACCACCCACACGGTGCGCAGCAGAATCCGCAAGTCCAGCCACAGCGACCAGTGCTCGATGTAATGCAGGTCGTGTTCCACGCGCCGACGCAGCTTGTCGCTGGTGTCGGTCTCGCCGCGCCAGCCGTTGACCTGCGCCCAGCCGGTCAGGCCGGGCTTCACGCGGTGGCGCGCCGCGTAATGGACCATGACGTCCTGATAGAGCTGATCGCCGGCCTTGGCCTGCAAGGCGTGCGGACGCGGTCCCACCAGGGACATCTCCCCGGCGACCACGTTCAGCAGCTGCGGCAGTTCATCGAGACTGGAGCGGCGCAGGAAATGCCCCAGCCGCGTCACGCGCGGGTCGTCGCGTCGGGTCAGCGCGCAGGCCGACGCATCGCTCAGGTGGTGGTACATGGTGCGGAACTTCCACACCCGGATGAGCTGGTTGTTGAAGCCGCTGCGCGTCTGGCGAAAGAACACCGGACCTGGCGAGTCCAGCTTGATGGCGAGCGCGACCACCAGCATCACCGGCGCCAACGCCAGCAGCAGCAGGCTGCCCAGAATCAGATCCTCGGTCGTCTTGACCAACGCCGCCGTGCCGGACACCGGCCGGTCCAGCACCCGCAGCATGGGTATGCCGCCGACCATGTCCGCACGCCGCTGGATGAACTCGAAGCGCAGCAGTTCCGGGGCCAGACGGATATCCACCGGCGTGTCGGCCAGTTCGGCGAGCAGGCGCATGATGCGGTCGCGCTCGGACCAGGGCAGCGCAATGACCACCTTATCAACCTCGTTGTTCCGGATCATGCGCACGAGATACGCGATGTTGCCCAGGACCGGATGTCGGCCGACGTGCGAGATCCCGCCCGGATGAGCGTCGTGCACGAAACCGATGATTCGGGTGCAAATATCCGGACAGCGGTGCAGGTGCCGGGCCAGCCGCTGGCCGTGGTCGGTCGTGCCCACGACCACCGTGCGCTGTGCGAAGCGGCCATCGCGTATCCATCTGCCCGTGACGCTGACAAATGCCACGCGCATGCCCACGATCAACGCCGTGCCCAGCGTGAACCACATGGCCGCCCATAGCGGCGAGTACTCGCCGGACACCCGCAGCAGCCGCGATGCCAGCAACAGCGCCGCCATCGTGCACGCCCACGCAGCAAGCTGGCGCCGCAGCCCGGCGCGCGCTGCGACTATGTAGCGCAGATCGTATGTGCCCAGCCGCCCGCCCAGCCAGCCGGCAAACAAGCAGGCAAGTGCAATGGCGGCAACCGGGTGCGGCCCAATGGTTTCGAGCGCCGGGTGTTGCCACCACGCCAGTGCCCCGGCGAGCGCTATCGCCGCGGCATCGCCACAGCGCAATCCGAATACCGCGAGACTGGGTACGAGGGGCGAGTCGGTGCGCGAGCGCCCGGCGCGGCGTTCCCGGTGGACAGCGGTGGATGCAATGGTCGCCATGGTCGTTCCCGAAATTTTTTTGCCCGCAAATTCGGGCGATCCCTCCCCCGGGATCCAGACTGGACGCTGCGTGGCGACAAGTTCAGGACATTTGTTGCCGACCGACGCCCGGCCGGCGTGCGCTCGCCAGGCGGTCGGTGCGGCGCGCCGGTCGGTGCCCGTGGCCACCGGGGCTGCGCGCAGGCGGCTTTCCCACCCTTCGCCACGCACAGGCCCGCAGTCGGCGCCTCGAACACCGGCGCCGACCTGGCGGGGCGGAAGCGGCACATCGGCTGTCTCAGTCGAAATGCGCGATCGGCGCGAAAGCCCAGCGACCGCGCCCGCCGGTTACCGTGAAGTCGCCCGCACGCAACCAGGCGTGGGCGCGAAGTTCGCCACCCGTGGCACGCCGCAGCCCGACACTGAGCCGATACGGCACACCCCGCCGACGCAGCAGCGTGCCTGCCGCGAATGCCTGCCCGAGGCAGGCCACGCGCAACGGTCCGCGCAGCGCAAGCAGCTCGACGGCCCATGCCACTTCCTTCGCGGTCGCCGTCTGATCCGCGGACAACGCCAGACCGTCGCCCGGCGCGGGTTGGCCGAGCGCGGCGGCGAGGCGCGCACCGCGCGTCAGATTGACGCGCAAGGCCGCACCAAGCAGCGCCAGGCTTGTCTCGGCCAGCAGTCGGCTGCGTGCGACCAGATGCGCCCAGCGCTGCATCAGGACACCGGCTCGATCAACCGGGCATCACGCAACTGCGCCAGGTAGGCGCCGATCTGCGCCGCGCACTGCGCCGGTTCGATGGTGTACTCGGCGCACATCACCGCGCACACCTCGTCGAGCGTGCGCGGCGCATCGAGCAGTGACCAAACGTGGGTGCCCACCTCGTTGAGTGCGTGGTACTGGCCGGTTTCCAGCTGCAGCAGGGCGGCCTGGCCGGGCGCCAGCTCGGCCTCGACGATGCCCGCCGCCTGCCGCCACTGCGCCGTGTTTTCGTGTACTGACATGTTGCTTCCTCAGCCGTGTGACGCGATCGACAACCGTTCGCCGCGCGACGAACCAATTTCCGGTTCGTGGCCTGCCGGCCGCGCAGCGCGCTGACGCTGCTCGATCACCCGGCCGGCGCCAAGGACCACCACCTGGTCCGCCTGCTCGACCAGCGACGGATGGTGCGCGATCAGCAGTACCGTGACCCGGCCCTGCAGCCGCGCCAGCACCTGACCGATGCGTTCCTGGTTGCCGGCATCCAGCGCGCTGGTCGCCTCGTCGAGCACCAGCAGCAGCGGCCTGCGCAGCAGCGCGCGGGCCAGCGCCAGGCGTTGACGCTCGCCACCGGACAGGCGCGCACCGCGCTCGCCGACCTGCGTATCCAGGCCGTGCGGCAGCGCGCGCACGAACTCGTCCGCCGCTGCATCGGCCAGCGCGCTCCACAGGGCGTCATCGCCTGCGTCCGGATCACCCAGCAGCAGGTTCACGCGGATCGATTCGGGCAACAGAAATGTTTCCTGCGGCACATAGCCGACGCGCCGACGCCAGGCTCTCGCCAGCACCGGTGTCAGCAACTGCCCGTCCACGCGCAGGCCGCCGCTGTCGGGCGCAATCAGCCCAAGCAGCAGATCCGCCAGGGTGCTTTTGCCGGCGCCGGATGCGCCCACGAGCGCGGTGCAGCTCCCCGCGGGCAGAAGCAAGCTCACGGCATCCAGCGCCAGGCGTGCGCCGCCGGGATAGCGCACGCTCACGCCGTCCACCTGCACGGCCTGACGCAGGGCAAAACGCTCACCGCCCAGAGGCGGCGATTCGCGGGCCGCAAGCAGCCGGGCTTCGAGTTCCCGCACGCGCTGCCAGGTCGGCAGCGCAAACAACAATTCCTGCGCAAAGGCCTGAATCTGTCCCAGATAGGGCGCCAGCCTGACCACGCAGAACACCAGCACCAACAGCGTGGCAAGGTCCAGCGTCAGCTGGCGGGCGCCCAGGTAGATCGCCGTCGCCAGAAGCATGCCGGCAGCAGTCTGAAACATCAGCGCACTCTTGGCAGTCAGCGCAGCGTAGCGCAGGTATCCGGCACGCGTGGCATCCACGGTGCTCGCAAAGCGCTGTGCATGGGCCGCTTCAGTACCAAAGCTCTTGGCCACCTTCAGCCCGTGCACCAAGGCCGACAGCTCGCGGAAACTGGCCTGTCGGTCTTCCCCCAGACGTTTCCCGAGCAGCGCCGCCTGACGCCGCTGCCCATGCAGCCCGAGCAACAGGGCGCCCCCGGCGACGCCGACCAGAACCGTGATGGCCGGCGAGGCGAACGCCGACAGCGTCAGGTAGACCGTGAGCAGAACCAGCGCCTGTGCCAGAAGAATCAGCGCCCAAACGCCACTTTGCACGCGGTCGATACCGCTGGTGAGCAGTTCCTCAAGATCGGCGCCGAGCAGGGTTCGTGTGCAATCCCAGCGCGCGTCGCCCAGCGCCCGGTACAGGCGCAGCCGCAAGCTGTCCGCAAATCCCAGGTGCAGGCGCACCGCGTAGCGGCTCTTCGCGTACATCAACAGTGCCCGCAGCGAGATCAGCGTCACGCACAGCACCAGCACCGGACCGAGCGCATAGCGCAAGCCGACCGCGCCCAGCAGCGGCGCGAGGTAGTGATTGCCACTGCCGCCATCCTGCAGCAGTTGCACCGCAGGCACGAAAACCAGCAGCGAAGCGCCTTCCGTCAGTCCGGCCGCGAGCAGCAACGCGAAGCTCAACGTCACCCCGCCAGGCGACGAGGCCAGCAGCGCCCGGGCAAAATCCCGGAGCGCCGGCAGCGCCCGCGCCGTCACGCGCCAGCCTCCCGCCGGTGCAGCCATTCGTGGCGCACCCGAAGCCCCAGTTCCCAACCCCAGAATCTGAGCCCGACGCGCTGACACAGGGCCGCCAGCAGCGAGGAGTGCTCGCGGCCCACCGGGTTGCCAAAGGCATCGCGCGCGCTCCACAGGCTCTCCTGCGCATGTCTCAACAGGTAACGCAGGCGCGCGGACCGCCCCTTGAGCGTGTGTGCCCAGTCACTTGCGGGCGCACCCAGCAGGGCTTCGGCCAGCAGCAACCCTTCCGCCAGCGGATGCAGCACGCCCAGGCGCTTTGCCTGACAGCGTGCGGCATCGAGCAACCCCGCTGGCGCCCGTGTGGCAACCGCGGCGATGTCGCAAATCCACAGCAAGCGAAACCAGGCATGGCGACTGCCGTGGGTGCACAGGTAGAGCAATTCAGTGACCGGCGCCAGCACCGGTACCGACAACCCGCCCAGCCCGACGTGGTCGACCCCGGCAAGCAGATCGCCGGTGGGTACGGGAAAGAATCTCGGGTTCGGATGCAGGCGGTGGTGCAGTTCAAGTCCCAGCCCGCTGGGAGTGATGTACTGCTGCTCATGCCAGTAACGGGGTGCCGGCAGCGGGCCTTGCTGCACGATTCCGGCCCGCCGGCACCCGGCGCGCCGCAGCGCCGCATCGGCCTCGCCCACGGCATCAGGTGCCACCAGCAGGTCGATATCGCCGACGCGTCTGGCCGCCGGATCGCCGTAATGGCGCATGGCCAGCGGCACGCCCTTGAGCACGCACCATGGCACGCCTGTCGCTTCGAGCTCGGCACCGACGCTCGCGATGTCTGCAACCGATGAAAATGCCAATGCGACATTTCGCGTCTGCGCGGCACGCAGGGCCGGCTCCAGCGCTTCACGCAACTGCGGGAAACTGCCCATCCGCCGCAACGCGATAGGCGCCGTACGGTGCACAGTGAAAGCATCCAGCAAGGCGCCGCAATCCCCTGGCGGCGCAACCGGCTCACAGCGCGCGGCCGCAAGCGGCACCGGCGCGCTCATCGCCAGCAGCCACTGTTCGGTACTTCGCGTCCAGACTGCTGCATTCATGGTCCGAAGGGCCCCAAAAAAAAGGGGCCGGCCCGAGCCGGCCCCGCGTTAATGTCATCTCCCGGACGATGAAGGCCCGGGACGCCCCCTGGCCTCAGGACGGGTTCGGAAACGCGTTGTTAGCCATGCCACCCCCGTCGGAGTTGGGGGCGTTAGCACCCATGGTGTCAGCCACGTCGAGCTGCTCGACCTGAGGGGTTTGCCACGTTCTTTCCACTTTGTTCATGATCGGTTCCTCGGTTGTTAATAAAATAATCACCACACCTGACGCACTTTCACACCATCGCAGACGCACACACAAATCGTTTCCGATCCGTCACGACGGATTCGGCAAACGAGCCCGCATCACTCACCTGCGCATACAAATGAACGGGCACTCTTCTTCCGATCGTGAATCAAGAGCAACCGGCAATGATGTGTACCGGATTGCATCCCGCGGCGCTGCCGGTTGCCGCTTGGGCATCCGGTCCTCCGGGGGGGCCGCCCGCGGTAGCCGCAAGATCCAGATGCTCGATCGCGGGCGTCTGCCAGGTTCTTTTTGCTGCCTTCATGTCGCACCTCACTGTTGTTTAAAAACTCATATTCCAAACAACTGCGCACGATGAGGAATTGAGAAATTCCGTAGCGGTCGCAGCCATGCCCCGAACCTCAATCACCGGTTCAGCAGCACCTTCGCACCCATATGCAATGTGCGACCAACTATGTATCACGTCCGTATTTTCGGAATCCGTACGATGGCGCACATTAATGAAATCGTGGCCCGTCCATTCGCCTGCTATCACATCGGCACCCGGTCGCTCTGTACGGTATCCAACATCGCCCAAAGCCGCGCTTTGGGTGCAAGCAAAGCTCAGCGTCTTTCAAGCCATCAGCCCCGGACAGGAGACTGAAAGCGTGCATCCCGGGCGCCAGTGGGCAGGATCGCCAGAAGAATCAGCATGCGGTCATGCCTTGCGACTGCCTGCGGCTGCCGACCCCGGTTTCGTAACTGCGCAGGAAGCAGGCCATGCGCACGCCGCGCAGGACGACCGCCTGTGCATCGAGCGACCAGCGGCTGACCGACTGCTCGCCGGCCAGTTCACAGAGCGCCGCCCGCAGTACGCCAAAATCGACGTAGCGTGGCGCCAGCGTGCCCGCCTGCGCACGGGCGACCAGTTCCAGAAAGGCGTCCCGCTCGCGCAGCACGCGGGCGTGAAAATCCGGCAGGAACGCTCCCTTGTCGGTGCGCATGCGCACCATCTCGGGAACGATGTCCCGTCCGACGGCCCGCGCCAGGGCGCGGCCGTAACCGGCATGGTGCAGCGCCTGCGGCGGTGCGGACAGGCAAAGCTCGACCACCTGCCGGTCCCACAGCGGGCTGCGCAGGCTCAGACCCTGCATGGCTGCGCTGCGGGCTATCTCCTCGCGCAGCCGCGCCCCGGTCGGGTTCGCCAGGTCCACCCGCTGCGCGGCACGCAGGCTCAGCCACGGCAGTCCACGCGCACGCTCGCGGCGGGCGCGGCGCGCCAGGCCGGTGCGGCGCGCCAGGTCGTTGCTTACCGCCGTCGGGCCGGTACGCGCCGTGAGGCGTGCGCGTGCATCGCCGCGCCACACCGGCAGCCATGCGCTGTAGGGCGCGACCATCAGCCGCGCCAGCGTGCGGCGACCGACGCGGTAACCGCGTGCCAGCGCCGCAGTTTCGCGCCACGCCGTACGGACCCAGCCACGCAGCAGAAAATCAAGCGCAAAAACCGGATGTTCGAAGGACCAGACCGAGTCGCCGTGCAGCCCGTCAATCACCGTGCGCGCACCGGCCTGCGCCAGCGTGCCCTGCAGCGCGCTGTCCATGACCTCGAACGGGTTCCAGGCCGGCTGACCGCGACGGCGCAGGTCGTCCTGAGCGTCGTCGAGCAGCCTGCGATCGCTGGCCGTTACCCAGTGCGGCACGATGTTCGGGTACATCGCGCATACCGCTTCCATGTAGGCACGCTCGTCCTGGGCCGGTCCACGGTGCCCGGCCGGCAACACGCTTGAAGCCACGTGCAGGACCCGCCCCTGCGCCGCCAGGTGACGCGCTGCCAGCGCTGCCAGCGTCGATGAGTCGAGCCCGCCGGACAGCACCAGGCCGACACCGTGGTCGGTATCGCAGCAATGAGCAATGACCTCGTCCACGCGCTCGCGCACGGCCTCGACGTAATCCTGCGGCCGCAGCAGACGTACCGGCGGTGCTGTTTCGATGTGCCAGTACCGGCGCGGTTTGCTGTCCCCGCCCGGCGTCCATCGCAGCACGCTGCCGGGCGCCAGCCGCCGCACGCCACGGTAGGGCGTGGACACGTCCTCACTGGCCAGCGTCGCCAGGTAATCGGCAATGGCGCATTCGTCGAGCGCCGTATCCACCTGCGGCACACGCAGCAGTCCGGCAAGGCTGGTGGAGAAGACGCAGCCTGCGCCCCACACGCCGTAATACAGCGGGCGCAGCCCAAGGTGGTCGCGCACCAGGGTCAGCCGGCGCGGTGCCGCTTCCCATAACGCAAGGCAGAACTCGCCCTCCAGCCGCTCGGGCGCCGCCTCACCCCACCGCTGCCAGGCGGCCAGAATCAGCGCGCTGTCGGACATGGCGTGCACGGCGTTCGCCGCGAGGCCAAGCGCCGCACCCAGCCGGTCGGGCCGGATCAACCGGGCATCAGCGACGAGAGCGACGCCAGGTCCCAGAACCGGCTGTTGTTCCAGGCGATCACGCCGGTATATCTGCTCCTGGCGCTGACCCAGGGCCACTTCCGGCGCCACCCATTCATGGGTAACTGGCCCGAAATCCGCCAGATCGGCGAGCAAAAGCCTAACGGCCGACCGCACAGCCTGCGCTGGCTGGCCCTGGTGCACCATGCCGCAAATTCCACTCATGAATTGACCAGACTCGACGTTGCAACAGCGTTGATCACGCGCGGCGCTGCGGATGGCGCACCGCGCGGGGGATATTCAGGAAAGCGGTTGCGCCAATCGCGCACCTGCCGGCGGCGACCTGCGCTGCACCGTGGCTCGAACAGGATTCCCCCGATGCACCGTAGCGGCGAGGTTCAGCGTCAGCGACAGCCACAGCATCTGGTTGTTGATGTTCGGGCTTGACACCAGGTGGCCGACCAGCAGCCCCAGCGTGAGGGCGCGCACCGGCCACAGTG